>Ash_p1__coassemble_2794_pt1 | contig 6247 bp, 7 predicted proteins | sample Ash_p1__metabat2_low_PE_028 | metagenome-assembled genome bin Ash_p1 | reverse complement strand
AACTCACGCTGGCCGGCAACCTCAGCTGGAAAAAGCCCGATGCCTTTTCGGCGACCGATAACTTGCTGAAGAATGCCTACTACTCCCTCACGATGGACTTTTACCCCGTCAGCAAGCTGCGTTTGTATGCCGACTTCTCGCAATCGGTCTTCGAGATTGCCCACAGTCATTACTCCGTAAACAGTTTCCTGAACGCCGGACTGCGCTACGACTTTCATCCGCGCTGGACGGTGAGTGCCGACCTCAGTAACTTGCTCAACCGCAAGGATTACGAAGTTTCTCTCTATCAGGGAGCTAACTTTCAATATTACCGTGTGCCCCTGCGTGGCCGCGAGTTCCTCATTTCGCTGCGGTTTAAGTACTGAAAACGATATAGTCTACCCTTAAAAAGCACACCTCCTTCAGCATCATATAGAGTCTTAAAGGAGGTGTGCATATTTATAAAATGGATGTTTGACGCATTATCATCTCTTAACTATGGTTCGAGGAGCCGTGTTTCATAGGTATGACTGATTGTAACGCATCATATTTTCACCACAATTATAATAAATATATGGCTGTGATACAACTATTCTGAAATTTATTTATAGAATTATCATAATGCCTGGCAGGACCATCCATACAAAATGTTTCCATATCGGCTTTCGGCGGTTCAATAAGCAATTCTTCCGTTTCGATGCAGAAAGGATTGCGCAGCAATGTAGCGTGATGTAGTTTTGCCGCATCATAAAACCTAAGAAGGCTAAAAGTATGAATGTGAAAACAACAACGCTAATTCTGGTCACCCTTTTGGGCATTTTGTTTTTGGGCGGATGTTCAGAGGAACAGGAATCATCCTTTTTGGACAACAGTGTATGGATTCGCCAGTTTAAACAGGAAGAAGCTATAACGGATGCAGCCGGTGCCGCCTTGTGCTTTGGTAAGAAACAGGTGGAATACTACGCAATTGATTCCGATTTTAAAATTTTGAGGTTGATAGATGTATTCGATTATCATTTGCAGGATGAGGGTGTGGTTATCGGCAATCAGGCATATAAACTTACTGAGCATACGCTGATGTTCGACCATAGGATGTTTTATCGTACGGACAAGCATATTGAGGATATGGTATGGCATGAATAGTTTTTTATTAGTATCACTAAAATGGAAATGAAAACAATATTATTCAGATTTATCAGCCTTCTGTGCTTCGTCTGCAGCTTTGTGTCTTGTGAGAGTGAAGATGAATGGCTGTTGACGAATCAACTCCCTAGAGAGGTAGCCAAGGATTTGGAATTACGCTTTGGAAGCGTAGAGTCATTAGAAGACTTTACCTTTGGTCAAACTTCGCCAAACTTGACCTGCGTGGGCTTTACTGACCAACAGCTCAATCAAGTTTCGGTGTATTATGTAGATCATCAGTGGAGCCTGACTATCACTGAAACTCGGGATTTCGACAGACTTCCCGGTGATGTGAAAAAGAATTTCCTCCATTCGTCGTATGGAGAAATGTCTTTGAAAAACATGCGTAGCGTAAAATGTATCGAGCGAAAGGAACTGTCGCATGTGCTTTATGATTTTCAGTTTACTTATCCGTTGGGTGAAAGCGAAGCCATGTTTCATGAATTGCTGATGGACGAAAACGGTAGGGAGTTGGCCGTATCGAACACCGGATTTAGCCCGGCGTGTATGTTCAGTGCTTTAAATCCCAAACAATTAGCGTATATCCGAAACCATTATCCGCAGGCGGATATTCTCTGTTTTATGAATAACCTGGGTGTAGATTGCTTTAAAATTCTGGACGAGGAAATCCTGAAAACTGTAGCTTTTAATCCTCTTTACGACGGCTGGTTGCATACCACATACCTGTTGCCGGAAACTGCAGACCTGCCCGTTGCGGTAGTGGAGCAGTTGGATCGCACCGTTCCAAACTTTCAGTATTCGAAGGTCTATCTATCAGAAACTCCCGGGGACACATTCTATACTTTTATCGATGCCACCTCTGTTTATCTGAACGCATGGACCTTCAGTGAAAACGGGAAGTTATGCTTGACTACTGATCCAACCACTTTTTGAACAGTCCTACCCGTTCCTTGCTCACATAAATCTCATCATCCTCGCAGTGAAGAAGCCGTACTTTCAACTTGGAGTTGAAGAAGGGGGTGATGCGCTGTAGGGCTCTGATGTGGATCAGGTATTGACGGTTCAGCCGGAAGAATTTGTCGGGATGGAGCTGTTCTTCCAGTTCCTGCATGGTGTTGGTCAGCCGGTACGAAACCCCTTGTGCTGTCATGCAATAAAGTCCCCGGCCATCCTTGCAGATATAGAGGATATCTTCTACCTGCAGCGGAATCAACTCTTCGCCTTTATAGACCAGCAGGCGTTCCCGGTAGCGCACCATCCCGTTTAGAACCTGCTGCACCTGCAGGCTGTTTTCTTTCGGCGCCAAGGTCACTTTCTGCATGGCCTGTCGCAGTTCCTGTTCGTCGATGGGCTTCAGCAGGTAGTCAATGCCGTGGCTTTTGATGGCCTGCATGGCGTATTCATCGTAGGCAGTGGTGAAGATGACAAAGGAGGTGGGCATGACTTCCTGAAAGGCAGCAAACACATCGCCGTCGGTCAGCTGGATGTCGGCAAACACAAGGTCGTAGTCGTGGTGACTGCGTAAGTAAGCGGTTACCTCAGCTACGCTGGTCAAGGGACCTTCTACTTCGATGGTGTCGTCTATCTCGTGAATCATCTTTTCGAGGCGGAGGGCACTGAGTCGTTCGTCTTCTATAATCAAAACCTTTTTCATTTCTTATGCCTGTTGGATAATGGGTAAATACACGGTAAACGTATCGGCGTGGTTCTCTATCTTGATTTCCTGGCCGAACTTGATAAGGTAGCGCTTGGCCAGGTTGTCTAAACCCAGTTTGTGCGACGGGATGGACTTTTTTATTCCATGGGCGGGAGTTATGAGGTTGTTGCTGACCACAAGCATGTTTTCCTGGCGGCTGATGGTGATGGTCAGCTTTTCCGTTTGGCTAGGAGTATTGTGCTTCACGGCATTTTCTATCAGCACCTGCAGGCTCTGCGACAGGATACTGTCGCGGCTGTTTCGTTCCATCGGTTCTACCACCAGTTCGATGTGGGCATAGCGCAGCTGGAGCAGGGCCACATAATCGTCCAGCCATTGAAATGCTTCCTCGAGCGATACCACGTCACTTTCGATGTGTCCTAAGATGTGACGGTAGATACGGGACAGGCGGACCACATAACTCTCTGCCCGTTTGGCATCGATGCTGATGAGGCTGGCCAGTACACTCAGACTGTTGAACATGAAATGCGGATTCATTTGCATCTTGAGTAGTTGCAGTTCCAGCCGGCGGTTTTCCTCGTATTTCCGTTCAGACTCCTGGTAATAATATTCCACGGCCACAATCAAGGCCTGTATGGTGGAAATCAAGCCCATGAGGTAGGCATTTCCCCAGGCTTCACGGTCGGAGATGTCTACAAAGAGCACATCGATGAGATTTTCGATGAGGAAAGCCAATGCGGTGTTGGCCAACAAGAAAATCACGCAGAACACCACGATCTTCTTCTGTCTGAATAGCTGCAGGAAATGGCTTTTCAAAATGAGGGTCCCGAAACAGAGGTTATAGAGGGAGAAGAGCAGGCAGTAGCAGAAGTCGACCCACAGAATGGTACCGCCTTCTTCCCATAGAAGACGAAACTCTTCATGATCGGCCAGAATCCAGACTACATCATACAAGAGATACATCAGGATGGCAGTCCACCACCAGGTTTTCAAGTATGCCTTCGTTCTCATCTCGCTACAAAGATAACGGAAAATCTCTACAGTCTGTTATCGGTAGGTATCTATTTAAAGACTTAGAAACAAAAGCCTAGCGATGCCTGGACTTCGTGGGTCAGTTTGACGGATGGGGTGGAAGCGCTGATCTTTTTCCCTTCAAAGCGGACATCCTTGACGGCAGAATAGGGCTGTTGGTTGGAGAAACTGTATCCCAAAGAGAAGACGACTACATCATTTTGCAGGCAGACCGCATTTTTCAGCTGCCAGAAATTCCATTGGCCGCCGTGGTTGCGTACCCGCTTTTCCTGCTGTACCCATCGCCCGTTGACCATTTCCTTGTGCAGGTAGGAGAAGGTTCTGTTGGGAAGGGTAAACGCCACGGATGGGTGGCATTCCCAGGAAATCGTCCAGTCCTTGTCTTTTCCAACTGTTAGGAGAGGTAGACGGAATACTGGGCCAATTTGAATATTGAAGTTATCCAGTGTACTTTCATCATGGTCTAGGTTGTAATGCTTGCCGTTGCGGTCGGTCACTTCCCATTGGGGTTTGTAATCATTAAAGGACCAAAATTGAAGACCGATTTCTCCTTTTATTCCGAGAAAGCGGTTCAGAAAGCGGACATAATCTAGACTCGCTCCATAGCCGGGGTCGCTGTTGTGTATCAGTATGGACCCGCTCAAGGTGATTCTGTTGGGTGTTTCTTTCCATTCATCAGCAGCTTTTTGGGCATAGAGCAGATGGGTTGTATAAGTTAATAATATGGTCAATAAGATAAGTTTTACTTTCATGCTTGAATAGATTAATTGTTATAGTGCGTGCAAAGATAGGAAATAGGCGTTTTCCTTGCTATGCTTGATGTGTCGAAACGGAAAAGATAGTCCGTGAAACTTCTTTTTTTTGAATTAAAACAAATGGTTTATTGATCGTCGGTTCCGAATATTTTTCTATTTTCGCATTAGCATATCTAAAAAGAAAGGAGAATATGATGAGTACAACTAAGAAAATGAAGAGCGTGCTGGTTGGGAGCTTTTTAGTAGGAATAAATCTGCTGATGGCGGGCTGTAATCCGCAGCGTCCGGCTGAATCTACTGAAACTGTTTCCGTGCAGCGTAATGAAGTGATTGAAACCATTCGTTCACGTCGGAGCATCCGTCAGTATCAGGATAGGGCTGTAAACCGTGATACCATGCAGCTTATTCTAGATTGCGGCATTCTGGCACCGAACGGCATGAACAAGCAGTCGTGGGAGGTGCGTGTGTTAGATAATCCTGATTTTATCAGCGGTATCACAGAAGTGTACAAGAAGGCTAATCCCAGTGTGGAGAAAGATCCGAAATTCAGAAACATGTTTCGTAATGCCCCTACGGTGGCGTTTATCGCTCATGACCCAGGTTATGACTGTTCGCAGATAGATTGTGGTCTGTTGGGTGAAAACATGATTCTGTCGGCCTGGTCAATGGGAATAGGTTCATGTTGTTTAGCTGGTCCGGTCCGTTTTATGAACACCCATCCCGAAGCTGCCTCGTATCTGCAGCGCTTAGGTTTCAGTGAAGGCTACGAATTGCTCTACTGCATTGCATTCGGTTATCCTGATGAGGCTCCAGCTGCTAAACCCAGGCTGAGAGAAAAGGTTCTTTTTGTAGAGTGAGGTTTTTGGTTTGTTGCATCAGGTGACCTTATTGAGTAAGTGGTTATTTCCAAAATGGAAACAGTCGTGAACGGAGGGTTTAGAGAGGCATACATAGAAATAGTTAGCCATTACGATCTTGATGCAATCTGTTTTTATGACTCAAAGCTGTCAACTTTTTCAAGTTCAAGTCAGAGGGAGAACTTTAATAATCCTTGGTATGTGCAAAATTTGCACATACCAAGGATTATGGTCGTAGAGAAGGTTTTATCCATCGTACAGAAACTACCCTTTATAACTTGGATGTAATCATCTTTGTGGGTTATCGCGTCAAGTCAAAGCGAGGTACTCAATTCCGCATCTGGTTATGTGCAGCATAGTATTATGTAAAGTAAAAAAGGCCACATCTTTTCAGATGTGACCTTTTATTATTAGTTTCTGAACATAATATTTACAGATTTTCTAGCCATTCTAGGAGATCTCCATTCTTTAGCCATATAGGTTTCTCATCTTTTTTCTCATCTAGAACTTGTGTGAAAGCATTTGTTAGCACCTCTCTTTTACGTCTTGAATCTGCTTTAGCATATACTTCTGTCGTTACTACAGATTCATGCCCAAGAAGATCTCTAATATAGATAAGTGGGACATCTGCTTGTAGAAGGTGCATAGCTCGTGAGTGTCTGAGACTGTGGCAACTAATTTTATCAGGGATAAGTGCTTGATTTTCATTTTTAGCCATAGCCAGGTATTTTTTTAGAATAAATGATATACCACCACGTGTTAATTTAACGTGAGTTCGATATAAGTTTAAATATAATCTATTAGAAATTAGGAATATAGCGATA
>Ash_p1__coassemble_1133_pt1 | contig 13178 bp, 10 predicted proteins | sample Ash_p1__metabat2_low_PE_028 | metagenome-assembled genome bin Ash_p1 | reverse complement strand
AAAGTTCAGCCGGAATTTCCTCAGATGGCAGCCTGTAACCTTTTTGTAACATGTGTTTCATCTTTCCGTAATATTTTTGCCGCACTTTTGCAGCGGAAAGAAATAAAAGTTACTTTTGTATCAGTATTAACTAGGAGGTATACAATGAATGATTACCGGATTTTAGTGGTGGACGACGAAGAGGATTTGTGTGAAATCCTGAAGTTTAACTTGGAAAACGAGGGGTACTGGGTAGATACGGCCAATTCGGCTGAAGAAGCCCTGAAGATGGATATTGCCAGCTATCATCTCTTATTGCTGGATGTGATGATGGGCGAGATATCTGGCTTTAAGATGGCCCGGATGCTGAAAAAAGATCCGGCTACAGCAGGAGTACCTATTATTTTCATTACGGCCAAGGATACGGAAAATGACACAGTGACCGGTTTCAATTTGGGGGCTGATGACTATATTTCCAAGCCTTTTTCTCTGCGTGAAGTCATGGTGCGCGTCAAGGCCGTGTTGAGACGTACGGTACCGCAGGAAGAGGAGCCGCGTGCAGAGCTGCTTACTTATGATAAGCTGGTGATGGATGTGGCTAAGAAGAAGGTAAGCATTGAGGGGGTTGAAGTGCCGCTCACTAAGAAGGAATTTGAGATTCTGCTTCTCTTGCTGCAGAATCGTGGCCGCGTGTTTTCTCGCGAGGACATCCTGGCCAAAGTATGGAGTGATGAGGTGTATGTGCTGGATCGCACCATTGACGTGAACATTACGCGTTTGCGTAAAAAAATCGGCACCTATGGTAAGTGTATTGTAACGCGTTTGGGCTATGGCTACTGTTTTGAAGCAGAATAAGGGAAGACGGACTATATTTTCATTCAGTCAGAAATTGTTTCTGTCTGTCATTTCGCTTTTCCTGGCTTTTGCTGCTTGTTTCCTGGCTTATCAGTATCAGCGCGAGAAGGAATATAAGGTAGAGTTGCTGAATACCCAACTGCAGGATTGCAACGAGCGCTTGTCTCTGGAACTGGATTTGGGTGGGGATTCGCTGTGGCAGCCGGTTTTCGATGAATATGTCCGTATGCGGTTGAATCATGAGTTGCGTGTTACGGTGATTAATCTGCATGGGCAGGTGTTGTATGACAGTTATGACGGGCAGGACCTGTCGTATGACAATCACTTGAACCGTCCCGAAATACAGCATGCACTGCAGTACGGAAGCGGCTATGACGTGCGCCGCACATCCGAAACCACCGGTGTGCCTTATTTCTATTCGGCTACGCGTTATGAGGATTGCATCATCCGTTCGGCTTTGCCCTATAATCTGAATCTGATGCAGAATCTGGCAGCCGACCAGCACTACCTTTGGTTTACCTTGGCAGTGACATTGCTCTTGGTCGTGGTGTTTTATAAATTTACCACCAAGCTGGGCATGGCCATTTCGCATCTGCGGGAGTTTGCCCGGCGTGCAGAGATGAATGAGCCGATTGATATAGATATACAGACTGCGTTTCCGCATAATGAACTGGGTGAAATATCACAGCACATTGTGCAGATATACCGCAGACTGCGCAAGACCAAAGAAGCGCTCTATATCGAACGGGAAAAGTTGATCATGCATCTGCAGCACTCACGCGAGGGACTGGGGGTATTCAGTTGCGATAAGAAGGAGATTCTGGTCAATAACCTGTTTACGCAGTACGGAAATCTGATTTCTGACCGTAATCTTCAGAACACGGAAGATATTTTTGATATGGCAGAGTTTCAGCCGCTGACAGAGTTCATAAACAATGCCTCAAATCGACTGATGGATGAGCGGGAAGGAAAACGTATGTCTTTGAATATCAGTAAAAACGGGCGTAACTTTATTGTGGAGTGTATATTGTTCCAGGATTTGAGCTTTGAGATATCCATCAATGATATCACACAGGAGGAAGAGCAGAGCCGGTTGAAGCGTCAGCTTACACAGAACATTGCCCATGAGCTCAAGACCCCGGTCAGCAGTATCCAAGGGTATCTGGAAACCATGATTACGGCCGATAATCTGCCGCCTGAAAAAAGAAATACGTTCCTGGAACGTTGCTATGCGCAGAGCAACCGTCTGAGCCGTTTGCTGCGTGATATTTCGGTGCTGACGCGCATGGATGAGGCGGCCAATCTCATTGATATGGAGCGGGTAGATGTGTCAGTGCTTGTGCAGAATATTGTCAATGAGGTGGCTCTGGAAATCGAAGATAAACAGGTGACGGTGGTCAATGCCTTGAAGCCGGGCATCCAGCTGCGAGGTAACTATTCGCTGCTTTATTCCATCTTCCGGAATCTGACGGACAATGCACTGGCCTATGCAGGCAGCAATTTTTATCTGAACATCAGCATGTTCCGTGAAGATGACCAGTTCTATTACTTCAGTTTCTCAGATACAGGGGTCGGTGTGCCGCCCGAGCATCTGAATCGGCTCTTTGAGCGTTTCTACCGGGTGGATAAAGGCCGTTCGCGTAAGTTGGGCGGCACCGGATTGGGGCTGGCTATTGTGAAGAATGCCGTGCTGATACACGGCGGTACCATTTCGGCCAAGAACCGTGCAGGAGGCGGACTTGAATTTGTGTTTACGTTGGCTAAATAAATTGGAGGGAAAATATTACGCCTGAAAATTGGGCATATCCAGAAAACTTTTCTATATTTGCCGATGCATTGGTTTGCCGCTTCCTTTTGGAAAAGGCAATTAAAAGGGAATCAGGTGAAAGTCCTGTACAGTCCCGCTGCTGTGAGTTTCATGTGTGAGTTCCGCATCAGTACTCTAGCCACTGGAATCTGTTGTATTCTGGGAAGGCGATGTGGAGCAGAAACGAGTCAGAAGACCTGCCATGCCTCTCTTTTTCAGATGCTTTCGAGGAAAAAGCGTTGAGATTAAATGACTACGGAATGTTTCGTTCCTCTCATTTCATTCATCACACCTATTCAAGAAAGTAATTAAAGGTAATAAACTCTGCCAAGTTTATTGTGATGTCCGGCCGAAGTGAGTTCGTCCGGACATTGTTTCTTTCTGTAGTTGGCTCTTTTCTTTTTAGCGGATTTTTTTTATCTTTGTCCATGTGATTATGGATATAATAAGTTGGAGTCATCAGGACTTCGTAAGTAAGAAACTATAGCTTATGATGAATCAAGGTAATAAATTTATATCGCCGGGTGCCTGGTTTGAGATGGTGCTGCCGGCCGACTGGAATGAGTTTGAAGATGGTGAAGATTCTTTCCTTTTTTATAATCCCAACGAGTGGACAGGTAATTTCCGTATTTCGGCTTTTAAGGGGCAGACTGGTTATGCAGAAGAATGCGTGCAGGCCGAACTGAAGGAAAATCCATCGGCCAAGCTGGTAAAGGTGGGCGGACGTGTCTGTGCCTATAGCATGGAGATGTTTGAAGAAGAGGGAGCCTGGTATACTTCGCATCTTTGGGTAACGGGCGAGAATGAACTGGCTTTCGAATGTTCGTTTACAGTGGCTAGAGGGGGCGATAAATCGCCTGCCGAAGCGGTAATCGCTTCGCTGAAAGTACGTCAGGAAGGCCGGAAATATCCGGCGGAAATCATTCCGGTGCGCCTTTCGGAAATCTATCAGATTAATGAGGCCTATGAGTGGGTGAGCCATGCGGTCAAGGAAGAACAGAAGGTGGACTTCCAAGGATTGGAATCGGACATCGCACATATGCAGCAGCTGGTAGATGGCGGAAAGATCGGGGCCAAGAAGAAAGAAATCTGGTTGGCACTGGGTATTACCCTGTGTGTCATTATGGCCAATGAGGTGGACGGCTTGGAATGGCGTACACTGATTGACGGTAACCGCGAGGCGCCGGTGTTGCTTCATGTGGCTTCCGGACAGTGGATAGACCCTATGAAACTGGTGTGGAGCCGTGTCAAAGCCGGTCAGCCGGTGCTGTTGGCGGAGGCTTATTCTGAATCGCTCAACCAAGACTAACAGGCGGAGACTGTATGGCAAATCCTATATTACAAGTAGAGAATCTGACCAAGTCGTTTGGCGATTTGGTATTGTTTGAAGATATTTCTTTCGGTTTGGCCGAAGGGCAGCGGGTGGGGCTGATTGCTAAAAACGGTACCGGAAAATCCACTCTCCTTTCTATTCTTTCGGGTAAGGAGGGGTATGACAGCGGCAAAATTTCTTTTCGCCGTGACCTTCGGGTGGGGTATCTGGAACAGGACCCGAAGTATCCCGAGGAACTGACGGTGCTGGAGGCGTGCTTCCATCATGGCAATGATACTGTGGAACTGATCAAGGAGTATGAGCACTGCATGGAAACGCCGGGACACCCGGGCTTGGATATGCTCCTGACGCGTATGGATCAGGAGAAGGCATGGGATTATGAGCAGAAGGCGAAGCAGATTCTGTCTCAGCTTAAAATCCGCGACTTTGACCAGCCGGTGAAGCAGCTTTCGGGCGGACAGCTCAAGCGGGTGGCGCTGGCCAATACGCTGATTACGGAACCGGATCTGTTGATCCTGGACGAGCCGACCAACCACCTGGATCTGGACATGACGGAGTGGCTCGAGGAGTATCTGCGCCGCACCAACCTGAGTTTGCTCATGGTGACGCACGACCGCTATTTCCTGGATCGGGTGTGCTCGGAAATCATGGAGATTGACAATCGCACGGCGTATCAGTATAAAGGTAATTACAGTTATTACCTGGAGAAACGCCAGGAACGCATGGAGGCCAAGACGGTGGAGATAGAACGGGCCAATAACCTGTATCGTACGGAGCTGGAATGGATGAGGCGCATGCCGCAGGCGCGCGGACATAAAGCGCGTTACCGCGAGGAGGCTTTCTACGAGCTGGAGAAGGTGGCTAAGCAACGCGTGAACCAGCAGAATGTGAAGCTGGATGTGAAGGCTTCGTATATCGGCAGCAAGATTTTTGAGGCGGATCATCTGTATAAGTCCTTCGGTGATCTGAAGATTCTGGATGATTTTTCTTACATCTTTTCGCGTTATGAGAAGATGGGTATTGTGGGTAATAACGGTACCGGCAAGTCTACGTTCATCAAGATTCTGATGGGAGAGGTGCAGCCGGATCGGGGTACGCTGGATATCGGCGAGACGGTGCGTTTTGGCTACTATTCGCAGGAGGGACTGCAGTTTGATGAGCAGATGAAGGTGATTGATGTGGTGCAGGACATCGCAGAGGTCATCGAGCTGGGCAACGGCAAGCGCCTCACGGCATCGCAGTTTCTGCAGCATTTTCTCTTCACGCCCGAAACGCAGCACAGCTATGTGTATAAGTTGAGCGGCGGAGAGCGCCGCCGGCTGTATCTGTGTACGGTGCTGATGAAGAATCCTAATTTCCTGGTACTCGACGAGCCTACCAATGACCTCGACATCGTGACCTTGAATGTGCTGGAAGAGTATCTGCAGAATTTCAAGGGCTGTGTGATTGTGGTGAGCCACGACCGCTATTTTATGGATAAGGTAGTGGATCATCTGATGGTGTTTAACGGTCAGGGTGATATCCGTGACTTCCCCGGCAATTATACGCAATACCGCGCGTGGAAGGAGGAGAAGGAACGGCAGGAGAAGGAGCGTGAGAAGAAGGAACGCGAGGCGGCCAAGCCGGTGGCGGATTCCCACACGCGTCCGGACACCGAGAAACGGAAACTGTCTTTCAAGGAGAAGCGGGAGTTTGAACAGCTGGAGCAGGAAATCCTGGAGCTGGAAACGGAGAAGGCGGAGCTGGAAGAGGCGCTCTGCAGCGGCACGCTCTCGGTAGAAGAACTTACCGAGAAGTCGAAACGCCTGCCGGTGCTCACCGACTTGATCGATGAAAAGACACTGCGCTGGCTGGAACTTTCGGAACTGGCGGGGTAATTCGCCGGCGGAGGCTTTTTCTGAATCTAAGATAGAGGTTGTACACCATGGCGAATCTGACCAATTATCACAGTCACAATTTGTTTTGTGACGGACGGGCGTGGATGGAGGATTTTGTGCGGTTTGCCCTGAGCCAGGGCTTTACGTCGTACGGATTCTCCAGTCACGCGCCCTTGCCTTTTCCCACGGCCTGGACCATGGAGTGGGACAGTATGGACGATTATCTCTCGGAGTTTGCCAGGCTTAAGGCGAAGTACGCTGGCCGCATCGAGCTCTATATCGGCCTGGAGATTGACTACCTGAATGAGGGGAGTCACCCGGCCACACCGCGTTTTCAGGCCTTGCCGCTCGACTATCGCATCGGTTCGGTGCATACGCTCTACGATGCCCGGGGCCAGTTGGTGGATATCGACACCACCGCGCCCAAGTTTGCCCGCCTGGTGCATGAGCATTTCTACGGCGACCTCGACGGCATAGTGCATCAGTACTACGAGCGCCTGCTTCGCATGGTGGAGCTGGGCGGTTTTGACATCGTGGGCCATGCCGACAAGATGCACTACAACGCTGCGTGCTACCGGCCCGGCCTGCTCGACGAGCCCTGGTACGACCGCCTGGTGCGCGGCTATTTTGCCGAGATAGCACAAAAAGGCTATCAGATGGAAATCAACACCAAGGCCTATCACGAACTCGGCACCTTCTTTCCCAACGAGCGCTATTTCTCCTACCTCAACGACCTGGGCATCCGGGTGCAGGTAAACAGCGACGCGCACTATCCCGACCTCATTAACAACAACCGCCCGGCAGCACTGCAGGCCTTATGGCGGGCAGGCTACCGGGCGGTGATGGAGTTGCACCACGGAGCGTGGTGCGAAGTGCCTATTTCTTTTTAAGCAGGAACTCGTCGATGGCTTTCTGGTAAGTAGCCTTATCGGCGGCTCCGCGAAACAGTTGCGGGGCTTCGTCCTGCGGAATGAAGACAAACAGGGGGATGCTGGTGGCCTGGAACAAGGCGGCCAGCTCTTTTTCCTGATCCACATTCACTTTATAAATCACAATCTTTCCGGCATATTCCTGGGCCAGTTCCCGGAGGATAGGCGCCACCTGGCGGCAGGGGCCGCACCAGTTGGCATACAGGTCGATGATGGCGGGCTTATCTCCTTTGTATTTCCATTCATCGGTCTGCTCGGTATAGTCAAACACCTTCTCGATAAACAGTTGTTTGTTCATCGGAATTACTTCTCCGTCTGTGGCCTTTTGGGCAAAGATGCTGAGGGACATCAGCATCAGCAAGGCGAGGGCAGTACAGGTTCTTTTCATACTTCGTGGTTGTTTTTACAGTTTTTTTTATTCTATTCGGCCGGGCTCATGATTCACTCGGCCAGGGTCAGTTCGCGGATGATGTGGGAGGCTCCGGCATACTTCTCAATGATGAAGAGGGTATAGCGGATGTCTACACAAGCGGCACGCTGGGAAGAGGGACGGAAGGCAATGTCGCCCGTCAGCCCTTCGTAGTTGCGGTCAAAACCGGTACCGATGAGTTCTCCCTTGGCATTAAATACCGGGCTGCCTGAATTTCCGCCAGTATTATCTGTGTCTACGATGAAGCACACGGGCATTTGTCCGTCGGGCAAGGCATAGCGGCCGTAATCCTTTACTTCATACAGTTTTTTCAGTTTATCCGGTATCACAAATTCCCAGTTGTCAGGGTCTTCTTTTTCCATGGCTCCATCGAGGGTTGTATAATATTGGTACACCACACCGTCTGCCGGTTCGTAAGAACGCACCTTGCCATAGGTGAGGCGCAGGGTGGAGTTGGCATCCGGATAGATCGGTGTGCCATGGGCCTGTTTCAGTTCCATCATGCCTTTTACCCATGTTTTGTGAGCGGCATTGTAGTTCTTATTGGCTTCCATCATAGCCAGGGCAGTCTGCAGTAGTCCGTCGGTAATGGAATATTTGAAGAGTACCATCCAGTCGGTTTTCAGTTTCAAGAGTTTCGGTTTGCGGATGAAATCGTCAAAACGCTGGCGGCTGCCAAAGATGGAGTAGTCAAAACAGGCATCCACAAAGGCATCGCTGTTGCCTCTGAAGCGTTTATCTATCACCTGGAAGATACCGATGCGGCTTTCAGCCGGAATGTAATCCATGTAGGTGCGCAGCATCTGTTTGGCCACTTTGCGTTCCACCTCAGGGAAAGGTACAGACTCAAAATAGCGTTCCGCTTCCTGTTTTAGTTCGTTCGTAGCATCGGCCACGGCCTTCTTGTCTTTGGCCTTCAGAGCGGATACCAGCTTGGCAGTATTGGGGATACGCATAAAGTCCAGTCCGGTGACCAGGGCTTCCTGGATGGCCTGCTGATGATAGAGTGCCGGACGGCGTTGTTTCACAATCTGTTGAATCTGTTCGAATGCTTGCTGATAGGCCGGATCACCCAGTTCCTGTCCGCGTTTCAGCAGAGCTTCCTGCTGAGCCCGTTTGGTGTCGAGCACCTTGAGACGTACCAGTCCCTCGTTCATGCCGATGGCATTCTTCCAATAGTTGGCCGATGAAGCATACTTGCTGGCATAATGGATGCGTACGGCATCGTCCTTGAGCATTTCTTCCATCAGCACCTTCTGGCGGGCATCGCGCACATGATGACGCATAAAATTGGTGGTCTGCATGCGTTCTTCCACTTCATCGGCAATCATATACCGCCAGTTCCGTCCGGGAAATCCCATGACAAAGGCAAAGTCTCCTTCTTTATAACCAGCCAAGCTGATGGTGAGGTGTTTCTTGACTTTGAGCGGCACATTCTGCGGACTGTATTCCGCCGGTTGTCCGTCGGGAGCTGCGTAGATGCGGAACAGCGAGAAGTCGCCCGTGTGGCGGGGCCACATCCAGTTGTCGGTATCGGCACCGAACTTTCCGATAGAAGAAGGGGGAGCTCCCACCATGCGGATATCGCTGTATTCCGTCTTGATGAACAGATAATAGCGGTTGCCGCCGTAGAAGGCTTTCAGTTCCAGTTTCCGTCCGGGTGTCATGGCTATCTTTTCCGTTTCGGCAAAGCGTTTGGCCACTTTATCCAGGTATTTCGGCGAGAGGTAGTTGGTGCCTTGTGGATCTTCATCTTTTTTCAGTTGCTGCTGCACATAATCCGTTACGTCCAGAATGCGGTCAATGTAGGTAATGGTCAGTCCCTTGCAAGGCAGTTCCTCGCTGCGGTTCATGGCCCAGAAGCCATGTGTCAGATAATCATGTTCCACCGAACTGTGTTGCTGGATGGCACCATATCCGCAGTGGTGATTAGTCAGTACCAGTCCTTCGCTGGAAATCACTTCCCCTGTACAGCCTCTGCCAAAGTGCACCACGGCATCTTTCAGGGCAATGCCTTGCGGGTCATAAATCTGGTTGACGGGAATCAGCAGGCCTAATTCCTTCATGGCCACCTCATTCTGCTTTTGCAGATCGGTGAGCATCCACATCCCTTCATCGGCCGAGGCCAGTAAAGAAGAGGTGGCTAATAGGGCAGTAAGAAATAATTTTTTCATGCTCTTTATTATTTGGTATGATGTTAGACGACAAAGATACTATTTTTTTTGAATTGTGCGGAAGGATGAGGTCTTTTTAGGCGGGAATGTTGACCCGCTATTTGTCATTTTGTCAGTTGCTGTCAGTTTTTATCTGCCAAAGGAGTCACGAAAGACCGGCTTTCAGGGTTTGGCACGCTTTTCGCAAGAAATTGAATGCTGGCGTAAGGCAGCAGAAAACAGAAAATAAAGTAAAACAAATAAAAATAAAAAGACTATGAACATTAAACCATTGGCAGACAGAGTACTGATACTCCCTGCACCTGCAGAAGAAAAAACGATCGGCGGTATCATCATTCCGGATACAGCGAAAGAAAAACCTTTGAAAGGTGAAGTTGTGGCAGTAGGTCACGGAACAAAGGACGAAGAAATGGTTCTGAACGTGGGTGATACTGTGCTTTATGGCAAGTATGCTGGTACGGAACTCGATGTAGAAGGCACCAAGTACCTGATTATGCGTCAGAGCGATGTTCTCGCTGTGTTGGGATAAATAAACTCATAAGTAGAACTTTTTAAAATTATTACACTATTATGGCTAAAGAAATTTTATTCAATATAGATGCCCGTGACCAATTGAAGAAGGGTATTGATACCTTGGCAAATGCAGTGAAAGTAACCCTGGGCCCGAAAGGACGTAACGTAATTATCGAAAAGAAATTCGGTGCACCGCACATTACGAAAGATGGTGTGACTGTGGCTAAGGAAGTGGAACTGGCAGATGCTTACCAGAATACAGGTGCGCAGCTGGTAAAGGAAGTGGCTTCCAAGACCGGTGATGATGCGGGCGACGGTACTACAACAGCTACCGTATTGGCTCAGGCTATCGTGGCAGAAGGCTTGAAGAATGTGACTGCCGGTGCTAGCCCGATGGATATCAAACGCGGTATCGATAAGGCTGTGGCTAAGGTGGTAGAATCTATCAAGGCTCAGTCTGAAACCGTAGGCGATAACTACGATAAGATTGAACAGGTGGGTACTGTTTCTGCTAACAATGACCCGGTAATCGGTAAGCTGATTGCAGACGCTATGCGTAAGGTTTCTAAGGATGGTGTCATCACTATCGAAGAAGCCAAGGGTACAGATACTACCATCGGTGTAGTAGAAGGTATGCAGTTTGACCGCGGTTATCTGTCGGCTTATTTCGTAACCAACACGGAAAAGATGGAATGCGAAATGGAAAAACCGTATATCCTGATTTATGACAAGAAAATTTCTAACTTGAAGGATTTCTTGCCTATTCTGGAACCGGCTGTACAGACTGGCCGTCCGTTGTTGGTAATTGCAGAAGATGTAGACAGCGAAGCTTTGACTACGCTGGTTGTGAACCGTCTGCGTTCTCAGTTGAAGATCTGTGCTGTGAAGGCTCCGGGCTTCGGCGATCGCCGCAAGGAAATGCTGGAAGATATTGCCGTGTTGACCGGTGGTGTGGTAATCAGCGAAGAAAAGGGTCTGAAACTGGAACAGGCTACTATCGAAATGCTGGGTACTGCTGATAAGGTAACGGTTTCTAAGGATAATACCACTATCGTAAACGGTGCTGGTGATAAGGAAAACATCAAGGAACGTTGCGAACAGATCAAGGCTCAGATCGCTGCTACGAAGTCTGACTATGATAAGGAAAAACTTCAGGAACGTCTGGCTAAGCTCTCTGGCGGTGTAGCTGTACTGTATGTTGGTGCTGCTTCTGAAGTGGAAATGAAGGAAAAGAAAGACCGTGTAGATGATGCTTTGCGTGCTACGCGTGCGGCTATCGAAGAAGGTATCGTACCGGGCGGTGGTGTAACTTACATCCGTGCACTGGAATGCCTGGAAGGTTTGGAAGGCGACAATGCTGATGAAACAACAGGTATCCACATCATTAAGCGTGCCATTGAAGAACCCCTCCGTCAGATTTGTGCCAATGCAGGTAAGGAAGGTGCTGTTGTGGTTCAGAAAGTACGCGAAGGTAAGGGTGACTTCGGTTATAATGCCCGTACGGATGTGTATGAAAACCTGCATGCTGCCGGTGTAGTAGATCCTGCTAAGGTAACGCGTGTAGCTTTGGAAAATGCGGCTTCTATTGCCGGTATGTTCCTGACTACGGAATGTGTCATCGTAGAAAAGAAGGAAGACAAGCCTGAAATGCCGATGAACCCGGGTATGGGCGGCATGGGTGGCATGATGTAATCTAAGGATTTTCCCTTGAACACCTTTATAATAGCAGTGGGTGCATCTGAAAAAGGATGCACCCACTTTTTTTGTTTATAGAAATACAAATTTCAGAATGGCCAGCAGGGCAATGGCATATGACATCAGGCCCAGGTCTTTCCATTTACCGCATCCCAGTGCGATGGCTACATAGGCCAGAAATCCCAGCAGGATGCCGTTGGCTATGGAACTGGTGAAGGGCATCATAATGAGGCAGATAAAGCAGGGTATGGCCATGCGGTAATCGGTGAAGTCTATGCGGCTGATACCGCCTGTCATCATCAGTCCTACCAGTACCAGTACTGGTGCGGTGGCCTGCGGAGGAATCATCATAAACAGCGGGCTGAAAAAGAGCGCCAGGGCAAAGCAGATCACGGCTGTGAAGGAGGTCAGTCCGCTCCGGCCGCCTGCGCTGATACCCGATGCGCTTTCTACAAAGGTGGTTACGGTAGAACTGCCTAATACTGAACCCACGGTGGTGCCCAGGGCATCGGCCATGAAGGCTTTGTTCATATTCTGCACACGGCCTTGTGCATCTACCATTCCGGCACGGTGACTCACTCCGATAACGGTGCCGATGGTGTCGAACATATCGGTAAAGAGTAGGGTAGTGACGCAGATGGCCATGTCTACACTCAGTATTTGGCTCCACTCAAACTGCAGGAAGATAGGGCTCAGAGAAGGAGGCAGGCTCACTAGGCCATGAAAGGAGGTTATCCCCATCATCACACCGATGAGACCGGTGAGGAGGATGCCCAGCAGAAAGGCTCCGCTCACTTTTTTCACCAGAAGAATGGAGGTGAGGATGAGGCCGATGAGTGTCAGGAGTACTTCCGGACTGTTGAGGTTGCCCAGCGTGACGAGGGTGGCGGGATTATCCACAATGAGTCCTCCGCTTTTGAGTCCCAGAAAAGCCAGGAACAGGCCGATGCCGGCCGATATGGCGTGATGCATGACAGAGGGAACGGTATCTACCAGCTTCTGCCGCAAGCCGGTCAGGGTAAACAGGATGAACAATAAGCCTTCGAGAAATACGGCTGTCAGGGCGAATTGCCAGGAATAGCCCATGAGTAGCACAATGGTGTAGGCAAAAAAGGCATTCAGTCCCATGCCGGGTGCCAGGACAAAGGGCAGTTTGGCATAAATGGACATGATAAGGGTAGCTACCATGGCTGAGAGAGCGGTAGAAGTAAAGAGGGCACCGCTGTCCATACCGGTTTCCGACAGGATCGCTGGATTGACAGCCAGGATATAGGCCATGGTAAAGAAGGTCGTGATGCCTCCGATAATTTCTTTTCTGATGCTCATCACCTGAGGGTCGAAGCCGAACACGCGATGGAGCAGTTTGTGGGTTGATTGTTTCATAAATAGAACCGATTTGTTGTTTAGGCCGCAAAATTAGTCATTTTTAGGATGCAGAACATTCCTGTACTCAGACATTTTATTGGTTTGGTCCTAAAAAAAACAGGCATCCGGTGCGAGACGGCCGGATGCCTGTTTTAAGGTTGTTTGATGAGATGAACTGCTTATTTCCGATAGTTTTCCAGCTGTTCAGCCTGGAACTTGCG
>Ash_p1__coassemble_1090_pt1 | contig 13612 bp, 13 predicted proteins | sample Ash_p1__metabat2_low_PE_028 | metagenome-assembled genome bin Ash_p1 | reverse complement strand
AATCCACTGGTGTTTGAGACCAGCGCGTCTACCGATTCCGCCATCTGGGCATTTTCTTTTTTTCTGCTCTTGAGTTACTTTGTTTCTCAATTGCGATGCAAAGATACGGCTTTTTTTTATATCTGCAATACTTTACACAAAAAAAATTCAAAAAAAGTTTTTTAGCCTCCATTTTAGACTGGTTTCTGAAATAATTTGTACTTTAGCAAAAACTTAAAATACGAATGATATGACTCTAAATAAAGACAACTATTGCGTCATTATGGGAGGCGGAATCGGCAGCCGTTTCTGGCCGTTCAGCCGCAAAAACCTTCCGAAACAATTCCTGGACTTCTTCGGCACCGGACGTTCTCTACTTCAACAGACATTTGACCGATTCTGCAAAGTCATTCCCGTAGAGAATATATTCATTGTTACCAATGACCTCTATGCAGACCTCGTCAAAGAGCAGCTACCGGAAATCAGCGACAGCCAAATACTGCTGGAACCGACCCGACGCAACACAGCACCTTGCATCGCATGGGCTTCCTACCATATCCAAGCCCTCAATCCGAATGCCAATGTAGTAGTAGTTCCCTCAGACCATCTGATCCTAAAAGAAAGCGAGTTCATAGAAGCCATTGAAAAAGGACTGAAATTTGTAGAAAACACCAACAAACTTCTGACCTTGGGCATCAAGCCCAACCGACCTGAAACGGCTTATGGATACATTCAGATTGACGAACCTCAAGGCGACAACTTCTATAAGGTGAAAACCTTTACGGAAAAACCGGAACTGGAACTGGCCAAGGTTTTTGTAGAAAGCGGTGAATTCTATTGGAATTCTGGACTCTTTATGTGGAATGTACAGAGCATTCTCCAGGCAGTAGAACAGTTATTACCTGAACTCTCAGCCAAACTCGCTCCTGGGAAAAAGTACTATGGTACTCCCGATGAAAAACTGTTCATCGACGAAAACTTCCCTGCTTGTCCTAATGTGTCCATAGACTTCGGCATCATGGAAAAAGCCGACAATGTATATGTGGCATTGGGAGACTTCGGCTGGTCTGACTTAGGAACCTGGAGTTCACTATATGATCTTTCTCCCAAAGACAAATCCGGAAACGTTACCCTAAAGTGCCGTTCCTTATTATATAACAGCCAAAACAACATTGTAACCTTGCCGGACGACAAGCTAGCAGTCATCGACGGCCTGGATGGCTACCTGATTGCCGAATCGGAGAATGTACTGTTAATATGCAGAAAAGATGACGAACAGGCCATCCGGAAATTTGTAAACGATACCCAAATCAAGCTGGGTGATGAATTCATCTAAATATCTAAAAAAGGACGGAAACCGCAGGGAATGGTTTCCGTCTTTTTTTTCAATATATCTCAATGGAGGAAGAAATATAAATCAAAGTGCTGCACGGATAGCCTCAGCCACCGCCTGAAACTCCTCATCAGTCAACTTCAGTTTAGGATTAGAGAACAGCATATCCTTTTCACTCTGCATCGGAATCAAATGAATATGTGCATGAGGCACTTCCAGGCCCAATACAGCCTGCCCTACCTTACGGCAAGGAAAAGCCTTCCCGATAGCCAAAGCCACCTGCTTGGCAAACACCTGCATCGCAGCCAGATCCTCATCATTCAAATCAAAAATATAATCCACTTCCTGCTTGGGAATGACCAATGTATGCCCCTTAACCAACGGATTGATATCCAAAAAAGCAAAAAAACGGTCATTTTCCGCTACTTTATAGCAAGGTATTTCACCTGCAATAATTCTACTGAATATAGTTGCCATAATATATAAGTATAAAAGAAGGCAGGCCCGCACTGCGAACCTGCCTAATTATTAAAATGAAATGTTCAAAACTTCCAGTTTAATCATACCTTGAGGAACCTTGATATCAACTACATCACCTACCTTCTTACCCAACAGACCTTGCGCAATCGGTGTATTCACAGAAATCTTACCTTCCTTCAGGTTAGCTTCACTTTCTGACACGATAGTATAAGTCATCTTCATGCCATTCTTCACATTTTTCAGTTCCACCTTGTTCAGAATCTGTACAGAATCTGTTTTCAGCTTAGATTCATCGATAATCTTGGCATCTGCAATAACCATCTTCAGCTGAGCGATCTTGCCTTCAAGCAAACCCTGAGCTTCTTTCGCTGCATCATATTCTGCATTTTCCGACAAGTCACCTTTATCTCTAGCTTCCGCAATGGCAGCCACAATCTTAGGGCGCTCTACTGCTTCGAGATGTTTCAAATCGGCCAACAATTTGTTATAGCCTTCTTCTGACATATAAGCCATATTATTTCCTCCTTATTTATTATTATACATGTTATTACATAGCTATAAACAAAAAAGAATTCCAACATGGTCAGCATGCTGGAACCCTCTTTCATTATTTCCAGGGCAAAGATAGTTCTTTATTCAATGCCCGTCAAGACTTAAACTCTGTTTTGTAACATCTTTTTAGGAATCTGCCATTTCCGTCTCTTTACAAGAGTTCTTTCACGGCTGCATCCAAATCCTTGATACCCTCACCACGGGCACTCAATTCATTCTTTCTATTAATCAAGAAAAGAGTAGGCACGGAAGATACATTATAAGATGCTGCAAACGAAGAATAAATACCGTTTGCATCGCGCACACAAACCCACGGCAAATTATCGGCTGTAGTCTTCCAGTAATGTTCATCGGCATCCAGAGAAACCTGGTAAATTTCCAACCCCTGTGCCGCATATTTATCATAAAGTTCACGCAGCAGATAATTATGCGAAGCAGAAACAGGTCCCTGATAAATGGTAAAGTCCAAAATGACTACCTTACCCTTCAGGTCTGTAAGTTTTTTCACATTTCCTTTCATATCCCGTAAAGCAATATCAATCACCCCGGTTTCCTTAATTTTTTCCTGCGGAATCTCCAAAACCTGTTCTTTGGGCTTACGGGTATTCTTCATGCCCTTTATGACGATGTTATACAGATTTTTGGAACGGACCGCGTGCGGATACAAATTATTCAGACTCGTGGCCACTGCGGCAAAACACATAATATCCTCCTTGCTGTTCAGCGGGTCAAAAATCAGATAATTATTTAATTTCTGGAACAAGGCAAAATAAGCATAAGCGGTTTGCGGAGCCGCAAAAATATAATTCACCTTCACATCTTCCTTGTACTTCTTTACCAAAGCCGAGATGCTGTCTTCAAAGACATCCACCCCTATCTGACGTGCCTGCACAGCCTGCGACAAGGCGGTGACCTGCTCTTGCAGTTTCATCTGCTTCAGAGTCAGTTCTTTCATTTTTTCGCTATTCACCGAGCCCTCTACCGTATATCCCGTAGCAAAATCAGGCAGTGTAGCCTGAACACGGATTGTTTCCGTAGAATCTACAGAAAAATTAATCACCTTATCCTCCAGACGAAGACGGTAGAACTCCGGAGATTCCGGACAAGCCTGTTTAAAAGAGAAAGTTCCATCCCCCTTCAAGCGTACCGAATCCAGCGATTCAATTCCACCCAAAGCCGATGCCTCCAGATAAAGCATCTTATCGGCCGCATCTGCAACTTGACCCTCCACTTTAAACTGAGGTTCAGTATGACATGCGCCCAAAGCGACTGCTGTAAATGCTGTCAAAAATATTTTCTTCATATCCTTTTTTTTATTATTGAGTGTGCAAATATACGTCTTTTCAAGTTCAGTCAAAGCATTTTCCCAGCATCTTCAGTTATAAAACCAAAAAAAAAGCATCCCATCTAAAGATTTTATCTCATTTTCACCTATTTAGTAAAATAAAGATGTATCTTTGCGTGATTTTTGAAAGAAATATAGAAAGATAATTTTTTATGATTAACCCAATTGTTAAGACCATCGAGCTTCCTGATGGAAGAACCATCACGCTCGAAACGGGAAAGCTGGCAAAACAGGCAGACGGTTCTGTAATGCTTCGTATGGGCAACACCATGCTGTTAGCTACTGTTTGTGCCGCCAAGGACGCAGTTCCCGGAACAGATTTCATGCCGCTTCAGGTAGAGTACAAAGAAAAATTCTCCGCATTCGGACGTTTCCCCGGAGGTTTTACCAAGCGTGAAGGCCGCGCTTCTGACTACGAAATCCTGACCTGCCGTTTGGTAGACCGTGCTCTCCGCCCCTTATTCCCTGACAATTTCCATGCTGAAGTATATGTAAATATCATCCTGTTCTCTGCCGACGGTGTAGATATGCCCGATGCATTGGCTGGTCTGGCTGCTTCTGCCGCTTTAGCTGTTTCAGATATTCCGTTCAACGGCCCCATTTCAGAGGTTCGTGTAGCCCGTATCAACGGTGAATTTGTCATCAACCCCACGTTTGAACAATTAGAACAAGCCGACATGGATTTGATGGTAGGTGCTACTTACGAAAACATCATGATGGTGGAAGGCGAAATGGATGAAGTGTCTGAACAGGACTTGCTGGCTGCCTTGAAAGCTGCTCACGAAGCTATCAAGCCGCAATGCAAGGCTCAGATGGAACTGGCCGAAGCTGTAGGCTCTACCGTAAAACGCGAATATTGCCACGAAGTAAACGACGAAGAGCTGCGTCAGGCTGTACACGACGCCTGCTATGCTAAAGCATATGCCATTGCCAGTGAAGGCAACCGCGACAAGCACGCCCGTCAGGATGCTTTCGATGCCATTTGCGATGAATTCAAGGCTCAATTCTCTGAAGAAGAATTGGAAGAAAAGGCAGCTTTGATTGACCGTTACTACCATGATGTAGAAAAAGAAGCAATGCGCCGCTGCATCCTGGATGAAGGCAAACGTCTGGATGGCCGTAAGACTACTGAAATCCGTCCTATCTGGTGTGAAACCGGTTATTTGCCTGGTCCTCACGGTTCATCTATCTTTACACGCGGTGAAACTCAGTCTCTGTCTACCGTAACCCTGGGTACCAAACTGGACGAAAAGATTGTAGATGATGTACTGACTCACGGCAAGGAACGTTTCTTGCTGCACTATAACTTCCCTCCGTTCTCTACAGGTGAAGCTAAAGCTCAACGCGGTGTAGGCCGTCGCGAAATTGGTCACGGTCACCTGGCATGGCGTGCCTTAAAGGGTCAGATTCCGGCAGACTATCCGTATGTGGTACGTGTTGTCTCTGATATCCTGGAATCAAACGGTTCTTCTTCTATGGCCACAGTTTGTGCCGGTACATTGGCGCTGATGGATGCTGGTGTGAAGATCAAGAATCCGGTATCTGGTATTGCCATGGGTCTGATCAAGAATGCCGGCGAAGACAAATATGCTGTATTGTCTGATATTCTCGGTGACGAAGACCACCTGGGTGATATGGACTTCAAGGTGACAGGTACGAAAAACGGTATCACTGCCACTCAGATGGATATCAAGGTAGACGGCTTGTCATACGACATTCTGGAAAAAGCCTTGTTACAGGCCAAGGAAGGACGCGAATACATCCTCGGCAAACTGACAGAATGTATTGCTGAACCTCGTGAAGACCTGAAACCGCATGCTCCGCGCATCGAAACCATGACTATTCCTAAGGAATTTATCGGAGCTGTCATCGGCCCGGGCGGTAAGATTATTCAGGGTATGCAGGAAGAAACTGGTGCTACCATCACCATCGAAGAAATTGAGAATGCAGGCCGCATCGAAATTGCAGGTACCAACAAGAAGTGCATCGATGATGCAATCCGCCTCATCAAGGCCATCGTAGCCGTACCTGAAATCGGTGAAGTATATAAAGGCAAGGTACGTTCTATCATGCCTTATGGTGCCTTTGTAGAATTCCTGCCGGGTAAAGACGGTTTGCTCCACATCTCTGAAATCGATTGGAAACGTCTGGAAACGGTAGAAGAGGCCGGCATCAAGGAAGGCGATGAAATCGAAGTCAAATTGCTGGATATCGATCCGAAAACAGGTAAATTCAAACTTTCACGCAAGGTATTGCTTCCGAAACCGGAAGGCTATACTGAACGCCCGGAAAGAAGAGAACGTCCGGAACGTCGCGAAAAAGCTAAGAAAAACGACTAATCGTTTTATCAAATACAACTGAGAAGGGAGTGCCATGACAGGATGGTACTCCCTTCATTTTTCTAGCCGATACCCGTAAACAGATACATCTAAAGACACACGATCCGATACAAAAAAAGTCGGAAAGTACCCCCATACTTTCCGACCTCAAAACAGTCAAAAATCGACCTTAATCAATTTATTAACTTAACACCACACAAAGATAGGATAAAAATTCTTTAAAGAGATATTTTTATTCAAAAAGTTTCATTTTTCATTCAAAATCTGTACTGAAACCCTTTCTTCATTCATACACCCTTACCGGCAGTTCTCCACGCAAGGCACCCAAGGCATTTTGAGCCAAGGCTTCCAGCTCATCCTCACCCGGATAGATATGTACCGGTGCCAAAAAAGACACCCGTTCCTGAAGGCGAGAAGTGATATAAGAAGAATGCGCCATGCCGCCCGTCAGCAAGATGGCATCTACCTGTCCGTACAATACTACAGCAGCTCCGCCTATCTCCTTGGCAATCTGATAAATCATGGCATTCAGCACCAGTTCAGCCTGTTGATCCCCTTCGGCAATACGCTTTTCGATGGCCGGAATATCCGTTGTACCCAAATGAGCCGCCAAGCCCGCTTTCCCAGAAATCCGTTTTTTCAGTTCAGCAGTAGTGAATTTGCCGGAATGGCAGAGGTCTATAAGTTGCCCTGCCGGCAAAGTGCCCGCCCGTTCAGGAGAGAAAGGCCCCGATCCGTCCAGCGCATTCGGCACATCAATGGCCCGCCCGTGACGATGAACTCCCACAGAAACGCCACCTCCCAGATGACAGACTATCAGATTCAAATCCTCATAACCCACCGGACGTTCCGGATGAGCAGCCGTCTGCTCTGCAGCAAAACGACGGGCAATGGCCCGCTGATTCAATGCATGCCAAATCACCACACGCGGCATCATCGGAGATCCGGTAATACGCGCTATTTCCTCCAGTTCATCCACCACTCCAGGATCAGCAATAAAGGAACGGCATCCCGGCAGCATCACTGCCAGTTCATGAGCAATGAGACAGCCCAGGTTACAAGCATGACTCCGCATAGCATGAGCGCAATCATTCAACATCGCCTCATTCACCTCATACACTCCACCAGGAATCGGTTTCAGCAAGCCACCGCGTCCGATAATGGCATCAAATTCAAAAGGAATACCATGTGCCTGCAAAGCTTCCAGCACCCACTGCTTACGAAACTCAAACTGATCAATCACATGAGTAAACTGCGAAAGTTCCTCCACCGAATGGCGGATACTATAGACTAAACGAGGCGTCATATCCTCATACACTGCAATTTTGGTAGAAGTAGAGCCGGGGTTGATAGCCAGTATTTTCATAGGCTGCTATTTTAAGTATTGATAAAGCTTTATTTCAAGTCAGAGCCGCTGGTCAAACATGCCATGGCTATGCTATAATATTTGGAAAGGCCCGAATCACTGCGTGAAGGAAGCACTACCGGACAGATAGGTCCCTGCAGCAATCCCGCCATATCGGCATGCGAGAATAAAGATACGGCTTTATAGAAAGCATTGCCCGACTCGATATTGGGGAAAATCAATACATCAGCTTCCCCGTTGATGGGTGATACAATTCCTTTGATATCCCCGCTAGTCTTTTCACACGAAGTCTTCACATCCAGCGGACCGTCGATAATCACATTCCCAAACTCGCCCGCTTCCGCCAGTTCCACAATATTTACATAATCCAGCGAATGAGGGAATTTCGGACTCACCTTCTCCGTGCAGTGAATCAACGAAATGCGCGGTTGCTCAATACCAAAATGATGACAAGTGGTAATGGCATACTGAATCATCTCAATGCGCTGCTGCAAGGTAGGACGGGGAATAACCGCTGCATCCGAAAAAAACAGCAGTTTATCATAAGTAGGAATCTGCATTACTGCCAGATGCGTCAATACCTTTCCCTTAGGCAACAAGCCATGTTCCTTATCCAGAATAGCCCGCAGCAGATTATCCGTATTGATAATACCCTTCATCAAAATATCTGCCTCTCCTTCACGCACCATGCGCACTGCTTCACATGCCGCTTCATCCGGATCTTCGATATGCACCGTATGCACATATTCAGGATATTTCTTGAGGTGAGGATACTTTTCCAAATCAGCAGAGTTACCAATCATCACAAATTCTGCGATGCCCTCTTCCAAGGCACGGGCTATGGCATACTCTGTATTGGGGTCTTTAGCACAAACCACTGCAATGCGCTTCCGTTGATTCAAGGTACGCAAATGAGCAGTCAACTGATCAAAATTCCGTATTGGTTCCATAACGTTAGATTTTTAGCAAATATCTAAAAAAATGTCGAAAAAACAACCATTCATACCGTATTTTTTTGAGGATTTTCATGTCTTTTTGATAAAACGTTTTCCCCACGTTAGAATTCGTTAAAGCCTTCTTGAATCTGTTACGAAATGTGTATTTTTGCAGAAAAATAAAGACTCTATGATGAATCAAAGCCTTATTTATCCGCCGTACCTGCAAGAGGGCGACCGGGTGGTGATTCTGTCACCGTCGGGCAAGATAGACAAATCCTTCCTGAAAGGAGCCAAAGAACGTCTGGCCTCCTGGGGATTGGATGTCATTGTTACAGCCCATGCCGACGGTTCAGACGGTAAATATGCCGGTACTATCCGCCACCGACTACAAGACTTGCAACGGGCATTCGATCATGAAAAGACCAAAGCCATCTTATGTAGTCGCGGAGGGTATGGGGCCATTCACCTCATCAACCAGCTTGACCTGACCCGTTTCCGTCAACATCCCAAGTGGCTCATCGGATTCAGCGACATCACCGTGCTGCATAATCTGCTGCAGAAGCATGGCTTTGCCTCCCTGCATGCCCCCATGGCCCGACACCTTACGGTAGAGCCGGAAGATGATTTCTGCACCCTGATGCTGAGAGATATCCTGTTCGGACATTTACCCTCTCCAGAAGGTTCTGCCGGTGCACCTTCGAAAATTGCCTTCAGCTATACTTGCCCTACTCATAAGCTGAATCACAAAGGCCTATCGGAAGGCATCCTGCGAGGTGGTAACCTGGCGGTATTCCATGGTTTACGCGGTACTCCGTATGATATCCCCGCCGAAGGAAGTGTGCTCTTTATTGAAGATGTAGGCGAACGCCCGCATGCCATTGAGCGCATGATGTATAATCTCAAGCTGGGAGGTGTACTCGAAAAACTTTCCGGCCTCATCATCGGACAGTTTACCGAATATGAAGAAAATTTCGCTCTGGGAAAAGATGTCTACGGGGCTCTGGCTGATTTAGTGAAAGAGTACGACTATCCCGTTTGCTTCAATTTCCCTGTAGGTCATGTCACCATGAATGTACCCCTCATCAACGGTGCCCGGGTACGACTAGAAGTAGACAAAAAAGAAACCAGGCTCAGTTTTATGCAATCAACAAACAACTTATAACCTATGAAACGAAACTATATCCTTTCGCTCCTTACCCTGCTTTTTATGACCATAGCAGCCTGCAGCAGTCACAAGAAAGCAGAAAGCAGTCTGGCAGACCATGCCGACAAAACGCCCCAAGTACAAGTTCCCGCCTTCGATGCCGACAGTGCCTGGAGCTATGTAAAAGCGCAAGTCGATTTCGGTCCGCGTGTACCCAATACGGCAGCTCACCAGGCTTGCGGCGACTATCTGGCCCAAAAGCTGGAACAGTTTGGCGCCAAAGTCTATAATCAATATGCCGACCTCACAGCCTACAACGGCACCCTGTTGAAGTCGCGCAACATCATCGGTGCCTATAAACCAGAAAGCAAGAAGCGCATCGCCCTCTTTGCCCACTGGGACTGCCGCCCCTGGGCCGACAGCGACCCCGATCCCAAAAATCACCAGACCCCCGTACAGGGAGCCAACGACGGAGCCAGCGGCGTAGGTGTATTGTTGGAAATAGCCCGACAACTGCAGCAGCAAGCACCTGCCCTGGGTATTGACCTCATCTTTTTTGACTCCGAAGACTACGGAGCCCACACCGGCTACAAAGGCCCACACCAGGAAGAATACTGGTGCTTAGGTTCGCAATACTGGAGCCGCAATCCGCATGTAACCAATTACAATGCCCGTTTCGGCATCCTGCTCGATATGGTAGGCGGCAAGAATCCGGTGTTCCGCTATGAATATTACTCCGAAGAATTTGCCAAGAACATCAACCGTAAAGTATGGAAAGCCGCTCACCAGGCTGGCTTCGGATCCTACTTCGAAAAAACAGGCGGAAGCGGATGCACCGACGACCACCTGTTTGTGAACCGCATAGCCCGCATCCCGACCATCGACATCATCCCCTACAGCGAAACAGCCAGCTTCTTCGAACACTGGCACACTGTAAAAGATGATATGGATGCTATCGACCGCAACACGCTGAAAGCGGTAGGACAAACCGTAATGCAGGTTATCTACAATGAAAAATAACTCTAAAAACAGAATAAAGATGATGAGCATTAATGACATGCAAGACGAAGTCATCGCTGAATTCAGTGACTTCGACGACTGGATGGACCGTTACCAACTGCTGATAGATTTGGGTAACGAACAAGCCCCGCTGGATGAACGATACAAAACCGACCAGAACCTGATAGAAGGATGCCAGAGCCGTGTATGGCTACAGGCTGACTTGCAAGAAGACGGTACTATTCTATTTCAGGCCGAAAGCGATGCCCTGATTGTGAAAGGCATCATCGCCCTGCTGATTAAGGTAGTGTCCGGACATACCCCCGATGAAATCCTTGATTCCGAACTCTATTTCATCGATGCCATCGGACTGAAAGAACATCTGTCGCCCACCCGCAGCAACGGTCTGCTCTCCATGGTGAAACAGATGCGTATGTATGCCCTGGCGTTCAAGGCCAAGGCTGGCAACTAAACCGGTTGGCTAAATCATAGAAGTGGCGACATCCTTACACTGACAGGGTGCCGCCACTTTCCTTATAGAGAGAATTCAGAAAAAGTTATTCACCGGCATCATTCTTTTCTTCATCAAACTGAGCCAACAACTCCTGACACAGCTTGTGGTGTTTGCGGTATCTGACTACCTCAACAACAAGGGCAACAATCACAAATACAGTTCCTACAATCCAGATACGCTGAATAGATTCGTTGTAAGGCAATTTACTGAAAATACCTACAAAAATATAGAGTGTAATCACTAGACACACTATACTGTTAATAACCAGCGAGTTCCTATAAAATCTACGATACTCTATAATCTTTTTAGTGGCACATTTCACCTCCTCGGTCATTAAACCATCTGCATTCAACTGCCGCTTTATCTTTACGGCATAATACACGTTAACCAATCCCCACAACACCACAAAAATGGCAAAAATATTCAGCCAATCGGTAGCCAAAAGCAAAACCAATCCCATAGGAAGAGCACTCAAATTCATTCTGATTCTTCGGTTCATTTCTTTATTCAAACGGCTAATCCGCCTGCTCTTTATTTCCGCCAACATCCTGGCATGAGTAGCTTCCTGCTTCTCCAAAGACTGCTTTAGCAAAGCATAATCCGCTTTCAATGCTTCCAGTTCCGATAAATTATCTTTCTTGTTTTCCATACCCTACATTTTTTTAATGATTAGACATTGATTTGAGTTGTTCCCTGATACGAACCAATTTGAAAGACACGTTCTTGACAGAAATTCCTAGGATAGCTGCAATTTCCTCATAGCTCAGGCCTTCAAGCCATAACAAAACCACGCTTCTGTCCACCAGTCCTAACGCATTGATTCGCTGATAAAGTTGCTTCACCTGTAACTTCCGCTCCAAACTTTCATCCGGATTCCACCGGGGCAGCAGTTCTTTCTGCTCCCGTTCCCTCTTCTGCTTACGCTGGAAGTTGATACAATAATTCAGACTCACCCGATAAATCCACGTGCGGATATCACTCCGTCCTTCAAACGTATCATATCCCTGCCAGAGCTGAAGCAGAATATCCTGATACAAATCATCCACCTCATCCTTATCTTGTGAGAACATGTAGCAGATGGTATAAATGGTCTGCTCATGCTGCTGAATCATTTCCAGAAAATGTTTTTCTTTTGTTTCCATCCTCTCTTTTTTATCGCTTCTTTATCTATTAGACAAATCAAAGGTAGAAAAACTAGACGAAAATGAAAGAAAATTATTTCACCGGTTCCACTGTATAACCTTGCTGTTTCAGCAGGTTCAGGATTCCTCTTTCACCAACCAGATGACCGCAACCTACAGCAAAAAGCGTTGGCTGGCTGTGCATGATGGCAGGCATACTCTCTACCCATTTTGTATTGCGGTGATAGATCAAAGCATCCTCTTCTTCCGGAAGTGCATCCACAGCTGTACCGAATTTCTGGTTCATGGCCTGTTCTAATTGTTTCAAATCCTGCGTCATGTAGGCGATTGTCATGTTGCGGGCTTGTTGTTCCATATCGGCCAAATGATTCATGCCGGCAAGCAACTGGGCAGCCTGGCGTTGCAGGCTTTGGGCACCAAACAAAACACTCATCTGAAAATTCACCGTTTCTAAACCAGCCACCTTCTTTCCTTGCTTTTGAGCTTCCGCCTGACACCATCCGTCCAGCTGTTGCTGAGGATTAAATCCGGGGACTGCTCTCATGGCTATTATCACACCCAGTTGGGTAGTGAGAAAAGCGGGTTTCATCTTATTCATCATCTTCAAGTCTGCGCCCATGAGTTCTTTCACCTTTACGGCCAAAGAGTCGTATTGTGCAGGGGTATATAGCGTGTGCAAGGTGGTATCGCCCGGCAAGAGGATGGCTTGCTGCATCTGCTGCATGGCAGCCGGAGTCTGCATTTCCGCCATAACAATTTCCCCATATACTTGCTCTACTTCGGTCATCGCTTGCTTAAACCCTGCAATACTATCCAATACGGACAGAGGTGCCAAATGATGCGTTCCTAATACATAAGATGCCTTAGGCAGATTCTTACCGGAAACTTTCCATAACAGCTGGGCATTGGCGCTCAGAACTACGATGCATAAAAGCATCACCATCGTTGAAATTCTTTTCATATTGTATTTTCTTTAATGATTTCTTTATTTATCGGACAAGTCTTTCTTCAACTGATCGATTTCCTGAATCAGTTCATCGTTGGTACGTTGCATATCCCGGTATGCCAACAAACCCATTCCCCAACCGATTAGTCCCCCAATCACAGCCAACGTAGAAAGCATCAAGCCACTTGTGCTGTTTCTAAATAATTCAAGGGCAAGAAATGACAGCCATATCATAACCAACGGAATAGAAATTATTTCTACCTTTTTACGTCTTTGTTTCATCTGTACCAAAGTTTGACGGGCTGTCAGCAAATCAGCTTCCTGCCACAGATTATTGCCCGTCTTATTGATAACCATTTCCACTATAATATCCAAAGCAGCAATCAACACGGTAGATACATAAAAGAGTAAAGATACCTGTCCTTCGTTATAAAAAGACTGAAAACAAAAAACAATCACCGGCAAGCCCAAGAACAATGCCCAATAATAGTATTTGTTGATGCTCTTCATCTTGGTTTTCATGACCGTACGTAGC
>Ash_p1__coassemble_609_pt1 | contig 20374 bp, 15 predicted proteins | sample Ash_p1__metabat2_low_PE_028 | metagenome-assembled genome bin Ash_p1 | reverse complement strand
GCAAACCTTTCATTCTGCTGTGCTTTCTGGGTATCATGTGTCATGTGGGTATTGACGTGGGTACCAATACCACGGCTCCGAAAATTCTGATGGAACGCCTGGGTATGACACTCGACGAAGCAGGATTTGCCACCAGCCTTTATTTCATATTCCGTACAGCCGGTTGCTTCCTGGGAGCGTTTATTCTACAGAAGATGTCTGCCCGTGGATTCTTTGGATTTAGTGTTATGTGTATGCTGCTGGCCATGGTTGGACTGCTGCTATTCCATGACCAAGCAATGATTTATACCTGCATTGCCCTGATTGGCTTCGGCAACTCGAATATCTTCCCTATCATCTTTTCGCAAGCATTGCTGGCTATGCCGCATAAAAAGAACGAAGTAAGCGGACTGATGATTATGGGGCTGTTTGGGGGTACGGTATTCCCCCTTGCCATGGGACTGGCCAGCGATGTAATGGGACAGAACGGAGCAGTAGCTGTGATGACAATAGGAGTAGTGTACCTGCTATTCTATCTCTTGAAAATGAAAAAATAATTGGTAAACTTAAAATATAATACAATGAATGAAATTATAGTAGGTATGGGTGAGGCTCTTTGGGATTGCTTGCCTGAAGGAAAGAAAATCGGTGGTGCTCCAGCCAATTTTGCTTATCATGTATCCCAGTTTGGATTTGATAGCCGTGTGGTAAGTGCCGTAGGTCAGGATGCCAATGGAGAGGAAATTCTGAATGTGTTTCAACAGAGAAAATTGAAATCTGTAATAGAACAGGTACCTTATCCTACAGGAACGGTACAAGTTACACTTGATGCCGTAGGAGTGCCTCAATATGAAATTAAGGAAGGTGTGGCATGGGATAATATTCCCTTTACTGATGAACTGAGAAATCTGGCCTTGCGTACGCGGGCTGTGTGCTTCGGTTCCTTGGCGCAACGCAGTGTGGTGAGCCGTAATACCATCAATCGTTTTCTGGATACGATGCCTGATATAGATGGACAACTGAAGATATTCGATATCAATCTTCGTCAGAATTTCTATACCAAAGAGGTACTCTGTGAATCTATGCGTCGTTGCAATATTTTAAAAATCAATGATGAGGAATTGGTAACTATTAGCCGTATCTTTGGATATCCAGGTATTGATCTACAGGATAAATGCTGGATTTTGCTTGCTAAGTATAATTTAAAGATGTTGATTCTGACTTGCGGAACTAACGGTAGCTATGTGTTTACGCCGGGAGAAATTTCCTTCCAGGAAACACCTAAGGTACCTGTGGCTGATACGGTAGGTGCCGGTGACTCGTTTACTGCGGCTTTTACGGCTTCTATTCTGAGTGGTATGCCGGTATCGGAAGCGCATAAATTGGCAGTAGAAGTTTCGGCTTATGTATGTACCCAAAGCGGAGCTATGCCTGAATTGCCTCAGATCTTAAAGAATCGCTTGGTAAATAAAGGATAAATCATAGATTAATAAGGGTAGAATGGGAGGTGCTTTTGTAAGGCATCTCCCATTTTTTTTGCAGGCAGGTTTCTTTATTTTTTCTTCCTTGTTTTAATTATTCAGTGGAATAATTTATCTTTGCCTGAATTGAAATCTTATCTTGCAGCCATGAGATTATACCGTTTTTATATATTAGGACTCATTTTTGTGTCATGTGGCCTTTTGTTTGCATGTCATCGTAATGCACCTAAGTTCACTATCGGAGTGTCGCAGTGCAGTGATGATGAATGGCGGCATCAGATGAATAATGAGATGGTGCGTGAAGCTAATTTCTATGAAAATGTAGAAGTGAAGATCCTCACTTCAAAAGATAGTAGTGAACAACAGGTGGATGATATCCGCCGATTGATATCCGAGGAAGTAGATTTGCTGGTGGTGGCTCCTAATGAGGCTACGCCTATCACTCCTGTAGTAGAAGAAGCTTATGCAAAGGGAATTCCCGTGATTATTGTGGACAGGAAGATATTGTCTGATCATTATACAGCTTATGTAGGTGCTGATAATTTTGCCATAGGGCATGCTGTAGGCGAATACATTATCAATTTGCTTCAGGGAACAGGTAAAGTGGTGGAAATTACAGGTCTGAAAGGATCTACTTCAGCAGTAGAACGGCATGAAGGTTTTGTCCATGCCTTGTCAAAAGCTACTGGGGTTGAACTGATTGCAGTTGCGGAGGGGGAATGGCATCGTGGAAGGGCTAAGGCTGTGATGGATTCTCTTCTTCAGCAGCATGTTGACTTTGATGTGGTCTTTGCTCAAAATGACCGTATGGCAGATGGCGCTTATGAGGCAGCTTTGATTCGTAATAGAGATAAACAAATCAAGTTTGTCGGTATTGACGCTTTACCTGGAGAGGGCTATGGATTAGAAAGTGTGTTGGCAGGTAAATTAGATGCTACTTTTATTTACCCTACTGGAGGAGATAAGGTGATGCAATTGGCTATGAATATATTGCAAAATCAGCCTTTTGAGCGTGAAACGGTATTGGGTACATCAGTAGTGGATGCAACCAATGCTCCTGTTATGAAATTGCAGACTTCACATATTAGGGTATTGGATCATAAAATTGAAATGCTGGGTGGTAAAATGAATGAGTATCTAGTGCGTTTTGCTACTCAGCAGGTTGTTATCTATGGCAGCTTGCTAGTGTTGGTATTGGTAGTAGGATTGCTGGTTGCTGTGTATTTGTCATTGAGAACAAAGAATAGGTTGAATAAGGAACTTTTTTATCAAAAGAATAAGCTGGAGAAGCAAAAAAATCAACTGCAAGAGCAAAAGGAAAAGTTAGAACAATTATCTCGGGAATTAGAAGCTGCTACACATGCTAAACTGGTGTTTTTTACGAATGTTTCTCACGATTTTCGTACTCCACTTACATTGATTGCTGATCCTATAGACCAATTGCTAGCAGATACTTCCATTAGTCTGTCTTCTAGGCAATTATTGGAACTGATGAAAAAGAATGTGCATATTTTATTGCGTCTGGTTAACCAGATTCTTGATTTTCGGAAGGTTGAAAATGGCAGGATGGATTTGAATTTATCACTTTTTGACTTGAAAGAGAACTTTCGGAACTGGAATGATTCTTTTAAGATGGCTCTTCTTAAAAAGCATATTGACTTTCGTTTTGAAGTTGCGCAGAATGTGAATTTTCAGTTGATGGCAGATGAGGCTAAAATGGAATGTATCTATTTTAATCTCTTTTCTAATGCGGTGAAATATACTCCGGAGAATGGCCATATTTTAATAAAAATGACGGAAGAGGAGGGAAAATGTGAACTGACGGTATTTAATACGGGCAGTCGTATTGCAGATTCTGATGTAGAAGCTATATTTGAGCGTTTTTACCAAGTCAATGGACATAAAGCTGGTACAGGTATCGGATTGGCATTAGTCCGGGCTTTTGTTGAGATGCATGGTGGGGATATACATGCATATAGTGATAATAACGGAACTTATTTTATAGTACATTTCCCTTTTCAAGTGGTATATGGTGATTCTTTGCAGCCGTTGGTAGTGGCAAATATTGAGCAAGAAGTATCGGCTGAACTGGTAGATGCTGAATTGACAGATATCAGTGAGGACACTTTGGATTCGGATGCATCTACGGTACTTGTAATAGATGATAATGCTGATATTCGTACTTATATAAAATCATTTCTAAGTAAGGATTACCGGGTGTTACTGGCTGATAATGGAAGTCATGGTCTTCAACTGGCTATGAAATATATTCCGGATGTAGTGGTGAGTGATGTGATGATGCCGGTCATGGATGGTGTAGAGTGTTGTCGCCGGTTGAAGAATGAAATTCAGACCAGTCATATTCCAGTGATTCTTCTTACAGCATGTTCGTTGGATGAGCAGCGCATACAAGGATATGATGGGGGAGCTGATTCTTATATCTCTAAGCCGTTTAATTCGCAATTGCTGATTTCTCGTATTCGTAATTTGATTGAAAACAGGAAGCAGTTGAGGCAGTTTTTTAGCGATAGTCAAAATAATGAAAAAGAATCAATCAGTGCCCTTGATAAAGATTTTGTATCTCGATTTAAGGAGTTGATAGAGGAACGGTTTCATGATTCAGAACTAACTGTAGAAGATTTGGGACGTGAAATGGGGATGAGCCGTGTGCAACTATACCGTAAGTTAAAGTCTTTGACTAATTATTCTCCTAATGAACTTTTGCGTCAGATCAGGTTAAAGAAAGCTGCATTATTGTTGGCTACTTCTGAAATGACTGTAGCTGAAATAGCTTATGAAGTCGGCTTTTCTGCCCCATCATATTTTGCAAAATGTTATAAGGAGCAGTATGGTGAAAGTCCTACAGATTTTTTGAAACGTACCAAGGGGTTGTAAGTATACACTTCTTCGGTTAGATTCTTGGGTGGAAAGAATCTAACCGAAGAAGTGTATAATCTTTTTATTCTATGCGTAGGCAGCCATTGGCTTGCATAAACTCCTGTAGCTGGGTTTCATAATTTCCTTGCAGTAATATATGATGATTACCTAGTGGATTCTGTAAGAAGTAATTTGTAGGGCTATTGAGTCTGATACGCACTTGGGTACGGCACATATTGAGGTTATTGGTGTTTTCAATCAGTGTACCTGTGCTTAGGTAATATTCATCCAAGCATTCTCCACCACATTTCAGTAAGGTGATTTCGCCGGTTGGCAGAATTCCTTGGATAGCAATGCCTGAATCTGTCTCAAAATGGCTGCGAAGAATATACTGTTCGGTTTGTTTTAGTCCTATGGTGCAGTGGGCTAATATCAGTTCTCTGTTGTTAGTCTGAATCATGGATGGGTTGGCCATAAATCCTGTTTTGTGGGTAACAGCTTGTGCTGCCAGCAGAGTAAAGATGGATTGTAGATCTCCTTCACAGCCTGCCAGAATACCTTCGTCGTTTAATAAAGCCAAGGCTAGACAACCAGTAGTACCTGTGTGATTTATCAAGCGGAAACAACTGAGTGTTAAAGCTTGTAGATGTTCTTCTTTTGCTATTCGTTTTAATGCGACATATAGGCGTGTAGCTTTTAGCATATCTTCAGGAGAACCTTCTCTACAGGCTAAAGCTTTCTCTGCCAAAAATGCCGCTAGTTCTCCCACTTCATCTTCTGAAATCTGGTCATAATAGTCATAGACCCGTTCTAATGGAATGTCAATATAGTTCACTCCCCATCTATGTTTGGCTAACAGATAATCTACATGGCTGGCGATAAGCCAATTGGATGGAGTTCCAATTACACCAATACGGTTGTTGGACAGGTCACGTTGGGCTTTAAAATTGCTTGCCAGCACAAATATTCGTTTGATAATACTGTTGAGTTCGCCATGTAGAATCTCATTTTTCATGCCTCGGGATCTTAGCCAGGATGATATTTCCATAGCTGCAGCCAATGAGTTTTGCATACCATCTGCCAGCAGGATAGTAGGGCGGGGCAGGTGTTCAAAGTGTTGTAGTACCAATCGTTCTACGCCCCCGGTAGCAATGAACAGAATGCTGAAATCTTCTTCCGAAAGACTGTTTATATTCTGATAATTTACGATATGTACCGTGAAATATTTTTCTAATTCTGATAATAAGGATTCATGGGATAAGCGGACGGATGACTGCTTATGAAGCAATGATGAAAAAGTGATAAGGTTTATAATCATGATGTGTCATCTATTTTATAATTATACTCAAAGTTAGTATTTTCTTTTTATTCAGCATAACGTTTTTAAGTTAGATAAGGTTTTTAAAGTTTTTATGTACGAGCATTCTTTTGGTATCAAATATTTCGCTACATTTGCAATAATATAACTCGATATAGTAATAATTTGATAATACAACTAATTGAATGCCAAAAATATCGATTCGCGGAACAGAAATGCCCGCATCTCCTATCAGAAAATTGGCTCCGCTGGCCGAAGCTGCCAAGCAAAGGGGTATACAGGTGTTTCACTTGAATATCGGTCAGCCTGATTTGCCTACTCCAGAAGTGGCTTTGCAAGCCATTCGTAACATTGATCGCAAAATTCTAGAATACAGTCCTAGTCAGGGGTATCGCAGTTATCGGGAAAAACTAGTAGGTTATTATGAAAAGTATCATATCAGTTTGACTGCTGATGATATAATTGTCACCTCTGGTGGTTCGGAAGCGGTCCTGTTTGCTTTCATGGCTTGTCTGAATCCGGGTGACGAGATTATTGTGCCGGAACCGGCTTATGCTAACTATATGGCTTTTGCTATTTCTGCTGGAGCAAAAATTCGAACGATTGCTACGACTATCGAAGAGGGATTTTCGTTGCCGAAAGTAGAAAAATTTGAGGAGTTGATCAATGAACGTACCAGAGCTATTCTAATTTGTAATCCGAATAATCCTACAGGCTATCTTTACACTCGTCGTGAGATGAATCAAATTCGTGATTTAGTTAAAAAATACGATTTATTCCTTTTCTCTGATGAGGTGTATCGTGAATTTATTTACACTGGTTCTCCTTATATTTCAGCTTGTCATTTAGAAGGCATTGAGCAGAATGTGGTGCTGATAGATTCTGTGTCTAAGCGCTATTCGGAGTGTGGTATCCGCATAGGTGCATTGATTACTAAGAATCAGGAAATCCGTGAGGCGGTGATGAAGTTTTGTCAGGCGCGGCTCAGTCCTCCCTTGATAGGTCAGATAGCTGCTGAGGCTTCGCTGGATGCTGATGCTGATTATTTGCGCGATACCTATGATGAGTATGTAGAGCGTAGAAAATGCTTGATTGATGGTCTGAATCGTATCCCAGGTGTATATTCACCGATTCCAATGGGAGCATTTTATACGGTGGCAAAACTGCCGGTGGATGATTCTGATAAATTCTGTGCATGGTGTCTTGCTGAATTTGATTATGAAGGGCAGACGGTATTCATGGCACCTGCTTCAGGTTTTTATACTACTCCAGGAGCAGGACGGAATGAAGTGCGTATTGCTTATGTGTTGAAGAAAGAAGATTTGACCCGCGCTTTGACAGTGCTTGAAAGGGCATTGGAGGCCTATCCAGGACGTACGGAATGAGTTTCTTTCCATTATTCATAGCTCGGAGGATGTATCGCGGCCATGAAGAGGTACAGGTATCACGACCTGCCGTTTTCATTGCCCTATTGGGTATTGCCTTAGGATTGGCTGTCATGATTATCACTGTAGCGGTAGTCGTGGGTTTTAAGCATGAAATCCGTGACAAGATTGTAGGATTTGGTTCACATATTCAAGTATCTAATCTATATGCTGCCAGGTCTTATGAAGAACGGCCTATTGCAGTGAGTGATAGTATGATGATGTCTTTATCTGCTATGCCTCAAGTGCAGCATGTACAGCGTTTTTCATCCAAACCGGGTATGTTGAAGACTGCTGATTCCTTTCAGGGTATGGTGTTGAAAGGAGTAGGGGAAGGCTATGATCTTTCTTTTTTTCGCCGCCATTTACTCGAAGGTGAATTGCCGATATTCAGTGATACGGTTTCTTCTAATCAGGTGATTATTTCGCGTACTTTGGCTGATAAGCTGAGGTTGAAGTTGGGCGAAAAAATTGATACTTATTATATGGAGGATCAGATTCGGGCTCGTCGGTTAAAGATTGTGGGAATTTATCAGACTAACTTTTCGGAATTTGATCAGTTGTTTTTGTTGACCGATCGCTTTTTGGTGAACCGCTTGAATAAATGGCAGATCGATCAAGTCAGCGGGGTGGAAGTAATACTGAAAGATTATGGTGGTTTGGATGAGATGACTTACCGCCTTTCTGAGCAGGTTGATGGACAGGTTGACAGGTTGGGTGAATCTTATTGTGTGTTAAATGTAGAACAGCAAAATCCGCAGATTTTTGCCTGGCTGGGAATATTGGATGTCAATATTTGGGTGATTTTGATTCTGATGATGGGAATAGCTGGTTTTACCATGATTTCAGGATTGCTGATTATTATTATTGAGCGTACGTCTATGATTGGAGTCCTGAAATCACTCGGTGCCAATAATCAGACTATCCGGCGTTTGTTTTTATGGTTTGCCGTTTTTTTAATTGGCAAAGGTATGTTTTGGGGAAATCTGATCGGTCTAGCTTGTTATGGGATACAAAAGCAGTTTAGTTTGATTCATTTGGATCCGGCTACTTATTATATGGATACAGTGCCGATGTCATTGAGTGTATGGCATATATTGCTGCTGAATATTGGTACGTTGCTGGCAGCTGTAGGTATGTTGTTGGGGCCTTCTTTTTTGATAACTCGTATCCATCCTGCACAATCCATGCGTTATGAATAGTGCATGGATTGTGTCAGTCTTTGGATTTACTTTCTCATAAAATCGCTTTTTTTTCGGAATAGATAGTGTAGATTCCAACGGAGCGATTGTATGGGTTGTAATAGATCAAAGACAGGAAGAGACCAAAAATACCGTCTTTCTTCTTTTAAGCTTTGGGTGGTTTGGTAGAATACCATACCTTGGATAATCCATCGTAGCCAATATATCAGGATGCCGATGGCTAATACGATCCAGTGGGCATGCATTATCCCTAGGATGGCCAGGCTTATCCAGCTCAAGTAGAAAGCCAGCCGGCTGGTAGTTTCAAATCCATAAAACCACCGTTGAATGCCATGATAAAGTCTGGCAGTGGAACGGCTGCCGATTTTTTCTTCCCGCCAGTCTTTAACTCGATAAGGGAGTTTTATTTTGATCACAGCTTCAGGCGAACATTCTACTCGGGTATTGTTTCCGCGGGCTACTTGGTTGATGAACAAATCGTCATCTCCTCGTTGCAGGTTAAGATGAGCCGATAATCCTTTTTGCTGGTAGAAGACATCTTTTCGATAGGCGAGGTTTCGTCCTTTGCCGCTATAGGGATGTCCGTTTAGGGCTGCACCTAGATACCTCATGCTGGTAAATAGGTTGTCAAAGCCCACTCGCTTATGAAACCATCCTTTGCCTCTTTCATAACTGCTGTATCCCAGTACAATTTCAGTTCTAGATGTAAAATTTCTGGCCATCCGTTGCAGCCAAAGATGACTTTGCGGTTGGCAGTTGGCTTCGGTCAATACTACCCATTCATATTTACTAGCTTTGATGCCTAAGGTTATAGCCAGTTTTTTTCGGCTGATATATCGTGAGGAATCGGGAATAAAGCTATGGTATAAATGGGGATATTTTTCTTCCAATTGGGTTAGATAATCTTCGCTTCCGTCATCTTGGCCATCAATAATGACAATGACTTCATACAGAGGATAGTCTTGTTCCAGAATGACCGGTAAATGTCGGCGGAGATTGGTTGCCTCTTCATGGGCATAAAGAATAACAGACAAAGGCGGTTGTTCTTGGGAGAAATGAATATCTCCTTTTTTTACAGCTTGGTTATGTCGAGCTAAACGGCTATAGGCATAAGCATAGTAAAGCAGTTGTATGAGAAATAATCCTCCTGCTGCTATGAGCAGGAGTTTTTCTGTGGTATCAAAAATGAATAGTTCCATAAATCCGTCTATTATTCAGTCATGACCGGCACCACTTTAAATTGGGTGTTCGGAAAGTGTTTCTTCAAGTAGTTTTGGATGTATTGCAGCGTGTCTTCTTGAATGGTTGAATCTTCCAAAGTAGGATAGAGATTGTAAAGGACTGTATGCAGTATGATGCCACGAGATCGGATAGCTTCAAAACTTAACAGGGTGTGATTGATACTGCCTAGCTTCCCGGAAGTGACAAATACCAAGGGGTATCCTTTTTCTGCAATATAATCTATGGTAAGGTATTCTTCGGTCAGTGGTACCATCAGTCCGCCAGCTCCCTCTACCAGCACAGTATCATACCGGTTGGCCAACTCTAGGGTAGCTTGTTCTATCTTGGAGAAATTGATAGGTCGGTGGTCTATACGGGCAGCTAGATGAGGCGAGCATGGATAGGAGAAGATTTCAGGCATGGTTAATCCTTCTTTATCTTCTGGAAGATAGCCGGTTCCCATCAGTCGACGGTGCAGGTCAATGTCTTCAGAGTGGCCGCTATTTCCTGTTTGGATAAATTTTTGAGTGATGACACGTATTCCTTGTTCAGCCAATTGTTTGGCGTACCAGGCTGTGCAATAGCTTTTTCCGGCATCTGTATCGATGCCACTTACAAAGTAGATATTCTTTTTCATAATTATTTCTTTTTAGCTATGAGATAAATCGGGTGATAAGTCAGGGAAACCTGTTGGTTTTCCTGACTGAATAATTGTATGTATTGTTGACAGAAGGACTGCAGTATACCTCTTGTCCACATACGTTTTTCAGTGCCGGTAACTCCTGTCTGTTTCATGTGTTTTAATACATCCAAGGGTGAATCAAAACGAAGTTCCGCTATTTCTTCTTCCGCATGTATAATGTGGAATTTGGGGCTGAGCATTTTTTTCCATGCTTCCAGATTTAGGTAAGTCAGTCCGTGTCCGGTCAATTGTCTGATCTGGTGCATATTCTGAGGACCGAAGGTACTAATGGCTAGCCAACCGTTGTCAGTCAGTGCTTGATGGCAGTGTTGCAGAAAAACATTCGGATGGTTAAACCACTGCACAGTAGAACATGAGGCGATCAGTTGCGTCTGTGCAGGAAACTCCAGAATTTCGGCATCTTGAGCTAAGAAGCGGATGTGTGGGTTACGGCATAAATCTTTCAGACACTCTTTCATTTCTGGGCAAAGGTCATTGAGTAGCAATGATTCTGGATGAAATTTATCTTGTAGCATTCGTGAAAAGCTGCCTGTTCCACACCCCACTTCTACCAGATGGCGGGGAAGATGAGTAGCGTGGTATGTTGTCAAGACATTTTCCAGCAGGCGCATCATTTTTTCTGCTATCTGTCGTTGCACGCTAGCCTCCTGTTCATAGGTATAACGTGAATGGGCAAAACTGCGTGCCACCAATTGTTTGTCAATCCAGGGTTTCTGAGTGGTGTTATTCGAAAGAATCATCTTATTTCATGATGTATGTAAAAAAATCGTCTCCAGGCATTTTCCAGAGATCTTCCAATAATATTTTGAAAACATCGGCATCGTAGTGAGGACTGTCTTCATAACAGATAAGATGTGCTTCAGACAGACATCTTTGCAGGTTTTCTGCCGGGAAAATGGCATCATCATAGCCCATTGCCAGTATATCATAGTTCCAGCCGTATTGTTCTATGTAGCTCATGAGCCGTGATTCATTTTCTTCTTCTGGATGGCCTGCTTTATCCCATTGTATACCCGAATCCTCGCAGTATTTATCTTTTACCTTTTGCAATTCTTCATGGATTTCGTGGAAATTACGTCGTGGTGTAATTTCCATAAATTCTTTGTAAGCTGGTGTGTGACCACACATGCGTCGCATGAATTTCTGTAAAGTGGCGGGAGTTAGCTGTTGCAGGGTGCCTTCAAATACCTTGATAGGGATGCCCAGTTGGTCATGAATGGGAAAGTAGGTTCCGTTGTAAGCAATGGTGATTCCTTTTATTGGTTTATATTGTTTGAGTACATATGCTCCAGCCCATACCCCCATCGACCAGGACACTACATTAACATACTCATAACGATCTAATATAGAATAATCAAAATCCAGATTCCGGTAGTCGTAGCATATCATATAGTCCATATTTAGAGGCTGGTATTGTCTAAACGGAGTTTCATCGCAAGCCCAGCCTGCAAAGAACAACAAGAGCTTGGGATGATTTTCTTGAATTATAAACTTCTGTACCATAATCAATGAATGTTATCTGTTAATACGTTTATCTGTGTTTCACTCATGGCTGCTGTCAGCGAAAATCGGATACGGGCAGTTCCTTCAGGTACTGTAGGAGGACGTACCGGCAGGGCATAGAACCCGTTTTTCTGCAATTCTTCAGCCACTTGTATGGCTTCTGCACTGGGGCCAATGATGAGAGGTACAATGTGGCTGGTACTGGGACACGGATATCCTTTTTTCTGTAAGGCGTTGCGCAATCGTCTGCTCACTAGGGCTAGATGTTCTCTTTGGGCATGCATGTCTTTCAGCTTACGGACTATGAACAATGTCCAGGCTATGCTGACCGGCGGTAGTGCTGTGGTAAAGATGAGGGGGCGCATGCGGTTGATCAGGTACTCTCGGATCACATTCTTGCAGACGATGTAGGCTCCGGCTGAAGCTGCTGCTTTACCAAAAGTACCGACGAGAAAATCAATATCGGTTATACAACTGTTTTCTTCGGCACATCCCAGTCCTAAAGAGCCTCGTACGCCGAAGGCATGAGCTTCATCTAAGTACAAGGCTACGTTATTGTACCTTTTCTTTAAACTAACCAGTGTGTGTAAATCTGCTTCATCTCCATCCATGCTGAAGATACTTTCGGTGACTACGATAATTTGCCGATAAGATGCGTGATTTTCTTCGAGAAGACGCTGCAGCTGTTTCATATCATTGTGTCGGTATCGGATACAGCGGGCTGCAGAGAGCCGGATACCGTCTATCAAACTTGCATGTACCAGTTTGTCAGCCAGTATTAAGGTTTGTGTATCGGTCACTGCTGGCAGAATGCCCGTGTTAGCATGATATCCGCTGTTAAAAATCAAAGCAGCTTCTGTACCAAATCGTTGGGATAGTTCTGTTTCTAACTCTTCATATATTTTGAAATTTCCTGTTAGTAGGCGGGAGGAAGAAGACGTCGGCATGAAAGAATCAGCAGTCAGACCTTGTAGAAATTCTTCACGTAGAGAGCGATCAGCTGCCAGTCCTAGGTAGTCGTTCGAAGAAAGGTTTAGCAGTCGGCTTTCATTTTTAATGGTAAAACAACCATCTTGAGTAATTTGCGGCAGTTGTCGCAAGTTACCGCTTTCTTGAAGAGCTTCCAGCTCCCGTTTCATTCTTTCTATCATATCTTTTCGTTTACAGGGCAGATAATCTTTAATAATTTACTGGTCAGTTCACTCAGCTCTTTTGGTTGAATGACAAAGGGTGGCATCAAGTATACCAGTTTTCCGAATGGTCTTACCCAAATACCCTCTTCCACAAATCGGCGTTGCAGTTCGGCCATATCTACAGGATCTTTCATTTCCACTACTCCGATAGCCCCTAATACACGCACCTCTTTTACATTAGACCAGTGAGCGGCAGGTGCCAGTTCTTTTTTCAGCTGTTGTTCGATGCGTTTCACTTTTCCTTTCCAGTCATATTCCGATGAAGTAAGCAGTTTGATAGAAGCGCAAGCCACGGCACAAGCCAGTGGATTCCCCATAAAGGTAGGACCATGCATGAATACCCCTGGAGTATGATTGGAAATGCAGTCAGCCACTTCATTGTTGGCCAGTACAGCGGATAGTGTCAGATAACCGCCTGTGATGGCCTTGCCGATACACATAATATCCGGCTCTATTCCAGCGTGTTCCCAGGCGAAGAGTTTGCCGGTGCGGCCAAATCCGGTAGCTATTTCATCAAATATGAGCAGCAATCCGTACTGGCGGCACAGAGTAGCTACTTCACGCAGATATTGCGGATGATAGAACCACATGCCTCCGGCTCCCTGTACGATGGGTTCCAGAATTACTGCAGCTAAGGTATCATGATGTTGTTCGATGATGGTTTTCATAGGAAGGATGTCCTCAGGTTGCCATTCTCCGTCAAAACGGGATTGAGGTTGCGGTACGAAATGACGGACGGGCAGGGCAGAACCGAAGAGTGAGTGCATACCTGTTACCGGATCACATACCGACATGGCATTCCATGTATCTCCATGGTAGCCGCTGCGGATAGTTACAAAGTTATTTTTTTGAGACAGCTTATGTTGTGTAGTATCTGCCAGGCTTTTTGCATACCAATATTGTACAGCCATCTTCATGGCTACTTCTACAGCTACAGAACCTGAGTCTGCAAAGAATATCTTTTGCATGGAGGGGGGAACTAACGGTAAGAGCAGTTGGGCCAGTTCGATAGCAGGATCGTGAGTCAGCCCGCCAAACATCACATGCGACATTTTCTTCAATTGGTTTTCGGCTGCGTGATTCAGTACCGGATGATTATAGCCATGTACAGCACACCACCAGGATGACATGCCTTCAATCAGTGTACGTTCTGCTCCCGGGTGCCAAGGGTCTTCAATCGTTACCTTCACTCCTTGGGCATGTTTCACTTTATAAACCGGAAGAGGAGCTGTGGTTGAAGTATAAGGATGCCATAAGTGGTTACGGTCGAACTGCGGACTTCCGAAGCCATACCCAGTTTCGGTAATTAGTTTTTTATCTTCTTCTACCTTAGATCCGAGGGTAGTGAGCAAGTCGCCTACGATGGCAGAATTTATGCCGATGTATAAGGCTTTTTTGACTGCCTCCTGACTCAATTGGGATCGTCCACCAGCAAAACGTAAATAGGCAGTAGGATGGATGAAACGGAAGAGGGCTATCGTTTTTAGAATTTCTTCTTCACTCAGCGGAGTCTGATTTTCCAGAGGAGTACCCGGAATCGGACTCAGTAAATTAAGAGGAATGGAATTAACTTCAAGTTCTTTTAGCTTGAATGCCAATTCGATGCGTTGGATCATGGTTTCTCCCATGCCGATAATACCACCGCTGCAGATATCCATTCCGACTTTTCGGGCGGCTTGCAGTGTTCTTATTTTTTCATTTTGTGTATGGGTACTGCACAGTTTGTCGAAATAAGAAGGGGCTGTTTCCAGATTGCAGTGATATCGGGTGATACCAGCTTCATGTAAGGCTTGGAGTTCGGTTTCGTCCAATAGTCCTAGCGAAGCACATAGTTGGATGGAAGAATGCCGGCGTAAGGTACGGGTAGTTTCACAGAGTTGTGCCAGCAGGTTAGCGGAAGGTTTACGTCCGCTGGTTACCAATGAAAATCGGTTAATGTCTTGTTGTTCATTATATTGGGCTTGACGCAGACATTCCTTAGCGGGTAATAAGTCGTACGTTTCAGCATTGGTTTTGAAGTGAGCAGACTGGGCGCACCATTTGCAGTTTTCGCAGCAACGCCCTGACTTGGCATTGATGATGGAACACAGGTCGAATTCACGGGCTGCGCAGGCCACGGTAATATCGTGGGCAGCGGCAAAGAGAGCCTCCTGGTCAGCATTTCCAGCCAGCCACAACGCCTGTTCCGGCGAGAGACTGGTGCCTGCCAGCACTTGCTCTTTTAATGTTTCTACGTTCATAAAAATAAGGTTGTATGAATTGGCTTGCACCGAATGCTGTTTCAGCAGTGAGCTCTCTACTACATTTTTACGCAAGTGACCGATGGTGACACAACGCCCCAGGCTGATAAAAGCAGCATAGGACTTGCGGCTCCAGCGGCAGAAATGCAGCAATTGGTTAGATCTGAGCTTTTTCTTCATGGTGCAACTTTTCGTTATATAATGGTTATCCCTCTTTTTCGAGGGCTTGCAAACTTACGGAAAATCTCTGGAATAATCAATGTAAACTTCTACTTTTTCCCATTCTTGTCTTTTGAAATCTGATAAAATGAGTATATTTAGCCCAAAACAATAAAATGCTATGAAGAGAATATTATTTTGGTTATCTAATCTGTTGGTATATACATGGTTATATGCCCAGGTATTTCATCCGCTTATTCCTTATCCTATGGATATGGAAAAGAATGAAACAATGCCTTTCCAATTGTCTCCGATGACAGGTATTCAAAATGAGTCATCGTCTGATAACTTATATTTTTTGAGAGATTTTTTCGAGCAGGATTTCTTGCTGGTATTGCAGAATAGAAAAGGAGCTAATCAGATTGTTTTAAAAAGAGGATAAGGCTTTGTCACAGACACTTGGTCTGGAAGGTTATACCTTAGTGGTTAATACAGAGTCGGTAGTTATAACTGGAGCTAATGCAACGGGTGTATTTTATGGTATCCAGACATTGCGCCAACTGGTAGATCGGAAAAGTCTGCAAATTCCTTCGGTTCGGATTGCTGACAAGCCAAACTATGCATGGAGAGCTATGATGCTCGATGAATCCAGACATCTGAAAGGAAAGTGGGTTGTGAAAGATTTGTTGGATCATATGGCTTTTCTAAAAATGAATGTTTTTCATTGGCATCTGACCGATGACCAAGGGTGGCGTCTGGAAATCAAGCGTTATCCTAAACTGATGGAAATAGCAGCTTTTAGAGACAGTTCTGAAATAGGAGGTTGGCACACTAACCGTTTTGATGGGAAGCCTCATAGTGGGTATTATACACAAGAGGATGTAAAAGAAATTGTATCTTATGCTGCCAAGCGTCACATCCAGATTGTACCGGAAATAGAAATGCCTGGACATGCTACTGCGGTAGTAGCGGCCTATCCGGAGGTCGGAGTGCTGGAGCATCCTATTCGGGTACCTTGTAAATTTGGGATCAATTCGTCTGTATTTAATGTGGCTGATGATCAGACCATAGAGTTTATTCATCATATTCTGGAAGAAGTTTTTGCGCTTTTTCCTAGTCGGGTGATTCATATTGGTGGCGATGAAATCCACTTTGAAGAATGGAAGGCCAGTCGGGAGATAAACCGTTTCATGAGGCAGAAAAATTTGAAAAACTACAATGACTTGCAATTGTATTTTACCAATCAGATGTCTCATTTTTTTCAGAATCATCAGCGGAGTATGATGGGATGGAATGATATTATGGGAAAAAATATCCATGAATGGTCTGATGAAGGTAATTCTCAATCGGGTTCCTTGTCAAAAGATGCTATTGTCCATTTCTGGAAGGGGGATAGCTCTTTGATGGCTGACGCGTTGGTCAATGGGTATAATATAGTTAATTCGACTCACTCCTATACTTATTTGGATTATACTTATGATTTGATTCCTTTATCAAAAGCATATGAATTCACTCCTTTTCCGCAGGGGGTAGATGTTAAGTATAAGTCCCAAGTGCTCGGCTTAGGTTGCCAGTTGTGGAGTGAGTGGGTCATTACGGTGGCAGATTTGTATCGCCAGGTGTATCCTCGTTTGGCTGCTTATGCGGAAGTGGGTTGGACGATGGAGCATCGTAAGGATTTTCATCGTTTTCAGCAGGGCATTACTTTTTTGCAAGAAAATGGATATATTCCGAAAACTGAATTTAAATAATAGAAGGTATGAAAATACTTAGTATTTGTTGTTGGCTCTTGTGGCTTCCTTTAGCATTACAGGCTGGTAATCCGGTTTCAGCCCTCTTGGAGCGTTTGCAAAAAGGAGCTTCCCAGCGGTTTATCCTTGAAAAAGTGGAGAGCAGTCAGGATTTTTTTGAATTGGACACAGAAGGGGAAAAAATTGTAGTCCGAGGTAATACTTATGTTAATATCTCAGCTGGGATACGATGGTATCTGAAGTATTATCTGCATACCAATATATCCTGGAATAATATGACGGTGCAGTTGCCGGAGCAATTGCCGGCTGTGAGAAAGGAACGTCATGAAACTGACTGTTCTTTGCGTTATGACTTTAATTATTGCACCCATTCTTATTCCATGGCATTTTGGGATTGGGCACGTTGGGAAAAGGAGATTGACTGGATGGCATTGCATGGCATTAATCTGCCGCTGGCCATTACAGGTACGGAATGTGTGTGGTTTCGTGTTTTGAAAAAACTGGGTTATTCGCGTGCCGAAATCAATGAGTTTATTTCGGGACCAGGATTCTTTGCCTGGTGGCTGATGAATAACCTTGAAGGTTGGGGAGGACCTAATCCAGACAGTTGGTATGAGCAGCGTGAGGCTTTGCAGAAGAAGATTGTCAAGCGGATGAAGGAATTGGATATTCAGCCGGTTTTTGCCGGCTATTCGGGTATGGTGCCTCATAACGCCAAGGAGAAATTGGGGTTGAATGTGGCCGACCCGGGTACTTGGTGCGGGTATCAACGGCCGGCTTTTCTTCAGCCTACTGATTCTCGCTTTGCAGAAATAGCCAAATTATATTATGATGAAATGACTCGTCTTTTTGGTAAAGCAAACTATTATAGCATGGATCCCTTTCATGAAGGTGGAAATGTAGGACAAGTTGATTTAGCTGAAGCTGGGCATGCTATTTTGGGGGCAATGAAGCAATGTAATTCCAAAGCAGTTTGGGTGGTTCAAGCTTGGGGAGCTAACCCCCGTGAAGCCATGATTAAGCAGTTGCCAAAAGGAGATTTGATTGTCTTGGATTTGTTTTCCGAGAGTCGTCCGCAGTGGGGAGATCCGGCATCTACTTGGTATCGGAAGGAGGGTTTTAATGGACATGATTGGCTTTATTGTATGTTGTTGAATTATGGAGGAAATGTAGGGCTGCATGGCAAAATGCAACATGTGATTGATGAATATTTCAAAGCGCGAACTTCCTCTTTTGGTGGCTCTTTAAAAGGAGTCGGTATGACTATGGAAGGCATAGAAAATAATCCGGTGATGTATGAATTATTATGTGAATTGCCTTGGCATGGAGAGAAATTTTCCAAGGATGATTGGTTGAAGGATTATATAACCTCGCGCTATGGGCGGTATCATCAGACATTGTACGAGGCTTGGTTGCTGTTGGGTAATTCTATCTATGCATGTCCGGTAGAGTCTACTCAGCAGGGTACACATGAATCCGTGTTCTGTGCTCGTCCTTCCGGACATGTATTTCAGGTATCCAGCTGGTCTGAAATGAGCGATTATTATCGCCCAGAGGATGTGATACGGGCAGCCGAATTATTTGCTTCTGCTTCTGATGAATTCAAGGGAAATAACAATTATGATTATGATCGCGTGGACATACAGAGGCAGGCTATTGCCGAAAAGGGGCGCATGGCTTATCAGATGATGATGCTGGCTTGGAAACAAAAGGATAAATCATTGTTTGAGGTCTGCAGTTCACGGTTTATGGATCTGTTGCTTCAGCAGGATAATTTGTTGTCTACGCGCTCAGAGTTTTGCTTGGATACTTGGTTGAATCAGGCAGCCAACTGTGGTACTACCGAATCAGAGAAAGGACATTATGTTTGGAATGCCAAGGTGCAGATTACCACTTGGGGCAATCGGGTTGCAGCTGATCAGGGGGGACTTAGAGATTATGCCCACCGAGAATGGTCAGGGCTTCTTAAGGAGTTTTATGCCATGCGCTGGAAACATTTTATAGATGAGGTATTGGAGCATTGGGGAGAAGATGCTCTTCCAGTCATTGATTTTTATTCTTTGGAGGAGAAGTGGGTTAATAATAACAGATGAGATAGAAAGACAAGAGGGAGTGCAATTTAATGCACTCCCTCTCTGTTGTATGCTCGGCATGAGCATTAGCTAACGGGTGCAAGTCCCCAATGAGCTCTAATAGCGGGAATCATATAGCCAATAGCAAGGGTGTCCATCGCAAGTTGGAATCTGAAAGAAGCTGGCGGCAAACATCTGGTCTGACGAACAGCAACTTCATATAAGGCATATAACCGTGGGTAAGGTTGCAACGCAAACCAACGCCCTATAGCTATTCGGAACGGTTGATGTAAATGAAGCAGACATAAGATTGAAAGTTAATACCCTTATCCGAGGAGGTCTCACGGACGTGATGAATAGTTACTTTTACGAAAGTCACGGAGTAAAGCTTGCTGTGAGAAGTCAGCAGAAGCCATAGTAGTTCAGCGTTCGATAACACTGGACGAAGGGCTGAACCTAACATTAAGCGACAGTAATTGAAACATATCTAATGAAGGAAAGAATGCAGAAAACATTATCCCAAGTTAATGGCTGCCCCCAAAGAGATAGGTCGGAAACCGAATGGTATGGGAGAGTTCAGACCTTCATGTGGATATGTGGAAGACAACATCGTGGAAGTACCATTCGACAAGGAACACCTCCTTGAGCAAATCCTCAGCCCTTCCAACCTCAACCGAGCCTATAAGTTGATAATGAGAAACAAGAGGTGCGATGGTATCGACGAGATGTCATGCGAACAGCTGCTTCCATGGCGCACTGCGTGGAGCGCAAAAGATAATAAATGAGGGTTATATATATGTAGTAGACCTTGACCTTGAACGATTTTTCGATACAGTGAGTCATAGTAAACTTATAGAAATCCTTGGTCGCACTATACAAGACGGCAGAATGGTCAGTCTTATACACAAGTATCATCACCTTGCCAATATGAAACGTCTCTTGCTTGTAACAGACGAATGGTTAAGACGTAGAATACGCATGTATATATGGAAAGCTTGGAAGAAAGCCACTCGCAAGGGCTATTGGCGTATAGCTGACAGCTACATATTGTATAGAGCTATAACAAATGAACATCTATGTAAAGCCGGGTATGTCACTTTAATGGGATCGTATCTCGAATGGCACCCAAAATAGGAACCGCCGTATGCGGAACCGCATGTATGGTGGTGTGTGAGGTCGGAAAACAAAAGTAGGAAGAGACACTGTCCAGAATTTTGTGTAAATGGAAACAGGATTCAGTTGTAAGTTTGT
>Ash_p1__coassemble_562_pt1 | contig 21598 bp, 19 predicted proteins | sample Ash_p1__metabat2_low_PE_028 | metagenome-assembled genome bin Ash_p1 | reverse complement strand
ACTATAATAAACGAGCATCAAACACTCATTCAGGAAGGAAGAATTATCTATATCTATTCTCCAGATGCTTATCCATATACCTTGGAAATAACCTCTTCTACAGTAGATACTATAGGAGAGATTACTCTAGAAGAAGAATACTAACCTATATTATTCACATTTAATCATTTTAATTATGAAAAAGAAACTGATTCTTTCCGTTCTGTTCATTGTATGTGCCCTGCTGCGGGTATCGGCACAAGAACTGAAATTCGGAGTAGAGGCCGGTGCCAACTGGTCGCACTACAAAAATGACAAAGCCAAGGCTGAACAAGTAGGAAACATGGGAACCGGTTTTCAGTTGAGCGGAACCGTAGACTACGAATTCAGAAAGCATTGGATGCTGATGTCCGGCCTTACCTTCATGCAGACCCGGAGCAGCATGATGCTCTATAACTCCAGTATGCCCTACTTCCCCGATACCGAAATCAAAATGGGGCATCTGAATATCCCGGTCAAAGTGGGTTACAACATTCGCTTCAACAAAAACATCAGCCTGATACCATATGTTGGCCTCTATGGATCCGTTAATTTCAATTTAGGCAAATGCGATGTAAAAGAAGCTACAGGCGGCAACCAAACCTGGAAACCCATGGATGGATACTCATATACCATTCCTTCCGACCTGCCTTACGAAGTAGTAGCCCGTATCGATCCTTTCCGCCGCTGGAACTGGGGAGCATTGGGAGGCATAAAAATGGTCATTGCCCACCATTACACCCTCTCGCTGCAATACTATGAATCCATCAAGAAAGTGCAGAAACAATGTAACCTGCGCAACTTCGGCTATCAGCTGAGCATCGGCTACCAATTCTAGACAAACAGCCGATAAACAAGTACAAAAAAACGGGAGAGCTCTGAAGCGCACTCCCGTTTCTCTTATTTCTGAATCACCTTACCGGCCGCTTTCCAGGAATTAAAACCTTTATCCAGATCAAAGACCTTATATCCCAGCTTTCCCAACATCTCAGCTGCCTTTTTACTTCGTTTGCCACTCCGGCAATACACAGCTACCGGCTGCTCCTTGTGCAACACCTCCTGTGCTATCTTCAAGAAAGAAGCCTCATCCAGCACATTCACATTCAAGCTGCCGGTGATATGTCCTTCGGAATACTCGGCCACGGTACGCACATCAAGCCGCTGCACAGCCGGATCCATCATCAGTTTTTCAAATTCTTCTACAGACAACGACTGATAGGGAACCTCCTTCCGGCTACAAGCCATCAGTAACACTACCAGTCCAATGCCCCATACCAGCATCCACCATTTCATAAGCACATCATTTTATTTAGGTATATATTCAAAACTATAAGTCACCACTTCTCCGGTTTCACTATCAGGTTTCTCATAAGGTTCATCAAACGCCCGGTCAGTCTGCAGACTGAAATGAACCTTCACCTTCCGAACCCCCTCCTTTACATACTGACGCAGTGGAACCGATGCATAAGCCCGTTTGCTGTAATCTTCCAACGCATCAGGCTGCACCTCATGATAGAGCATCAGCCCAACCGTTACCACTCCCTGCGCATCAGGCTCTGTAACTTCCTGTTCTATAAAATGGAATGCATGCTTACCCTGCTGCCGCACTGCCAATATCAGATTAAGATAATCCCATCCCATCCAGATACTGGTTACAGCTGCCGGCTCAGTATGCAGTCCTTCCTCAAACTTTTCGGCTGGCTGTGGCTGAGGCGCAATGGTTTTCAAGACTCCATACAAACAGACTGAGGACTCAATCTGCTCGTAATTACTTACAATACGCACCAGCTCGCCTGGCTCCGCCAATGTCTGTGAACGGTCTTCCTTTACAGACAGCCAAATGCCCTGATCTGTCTGAACCCGCCGCAAAGCTCCATTCTCACCAGCCTCCGCAGTCAGAAATTCCTGCTTTACTGATGGATAATAATAATCGTTTCCGTCACTACAGGCCGTCAGCCACAAGGTACACAGCAGCCCCAGCATTCCACCGACCCACTTCATAAAGTAGCCATTAGATGGTTCTTCAGCGGATTGGCATACATCTCCAGCAACTTAGTACGCAAGAATGGCACATCCTTCTGCGACAGCGTAATGCGGTCCAACTGCTTGGCTATATACGCTTCAAAACGCTGTTTATCTTCGTCTGTATAATGTCCGGCAAAAACAGTATCCCCATTCAGCAAGTCACATGCTACATAATTATTCGGATACATCCGGTAATGACGATGAATACCCCGGTCCATCAAAGCCGCTATCTGGGCAAAGAGTTCCGTTTTAGGCAAAGAACGGTCCAAAGCAGCCAGTTCCCCGTTGATGCAAGGAGCCACTTCAAAATGAACCCGCCCTTTGTAGCCAAACAGTCCCGTCTGCATATTCATTAAATCATCCGCAGTGGTTTTCTTATAATCAGGAACATCCCTCTTCAGCTGAAACTCCTGAGCTTTCAGAAAATCGCAAGGGTCATATTCATACGAAATAGCCAGCGGAACAATATTCAATTCCATCAGACGGTCCAGAATATCCCCTTCTCCCCCCATAGCCAGCATCTTCAGTACACTTTCCTGCGTCCGGTCGTTCGAATCTTTCGCTCTTCCCTCCCGCTGCGCAATCCAGATAGACTGATTTTTCTCCGCAATGGTATAATGCATGTAGCGCGACATGCGGGCCGAAGACTCCAGCATCTGCCGCATGGTCAATGCCCGCTGCACGATAAACGACTTGTTGATACGCACCAGTTTTTTAATCCAAGGATAAATCAGCAGATTATCACCAATGGCTATTTCTACCGTGTCCATACCTTGATCTACCAGCAAGACCGAGAGAAATCCGGAATCCAAGATAATATCCCGATGATTAGAAATATAGGTATATGCTTTCTGCTTATCAGGTACTAGAGTATGATTGAGAGTGACTCCATCAGAAGCCTCCCTCATCAACTTTCTCAACAACTCATAACAGAAAGTCTTCTGAAAATCCAACTTGGTCTTACAGGCACGCATCTGCTGAGCGATGACTTGAAAAGGCACACCCGGCATCACAACTTCCACCACTTGCTGGAAAGCCGGATCTGCAATCAATTCCTCAAAAATCTGAGGCAATTCACTGTCGTAATAAGGACGGATTTCGTCAAATTCTTGGTTCATAGTATCATGTATTTAATGAAACGCATTCTCTATAATATCAGTCATGACCTCTCGGATATCCAGACCGGCGGCACGCACCTGCTGCGGAATAAAGCTCGTGGCAGTCATACCCGGTGTAGTATTTACTTCCAGCAGATTGATTTTTTCGCCTTCCGTAATGATATAATCCACCCGGATAATCCCCTGTGCCCCCAGAATATCATAAATAGCCGATGTCAGCTTCTGCACCCGGTCAGTCAAGCCGTCGGAAATTCGAGCCGGTGTAATTTCATCCGATTCACCATTATATTTCGCTTTATAATCAAAATATTCATTGTGCGATACCACTTCCGTAATCGGGAATACTACCGACTTATCCCGGGTCTTATAGCAACCACAAGTCAGTTCGGTACCTTTCATGAAAGCCTCAACCAGCACTTCCTGAGCTTCTTCAAAAGCTTTGGCTATTGCCGGTTGAATTTCCTCCTTCGTCTTCACCTTACTCACCCCAAAGCTGGATCCTCCCAGACTGGGCTTGATAAAACAAGGCAAACCGATGTGTTGCACCACATCTTCATCAGACAGCGTCTGACCGCTTCTAATCAGCAAAGAATCGGCAATACGCACACCAAAACTCTTCAAGTATTGATTGCAGGCAAACTTATCATACGTCAATGCGGCAGCCAGCACCCCACAACAGGAATAAGGGATGCGCAGCATATCAAAATACCCCTGAAGCCGACCGTCTTCACCTGGTGTACCATGAATGGTAATGTAGGCAAAGTCAAAAGTCACCTTCTCCCCGTTGAGCTGAAAGCTGAAATCATTCCGGTCTACAGGAATCTTCCGGTCATCCAGCAGCACGTTCCACTCCGTGCCATGCATCAACACAATATATAGCGTATATCTATCTTTGTCAATAAAAGAATAAATCCCCTGTGCACTACGCAGGGAGACCTCAAATTCGGAAGTATCACCTCCTCCTACAATGGCAATTGTGCGTTTCATTCTAAATCTCTGTTACTGATATAGCCTCTCCATTTGTCAATAAGACGCGCCATGTCGTCCGGCATTTCCGAGGTAAAATACATTTCCTCCCCGGTCATCGGATGCACGAATCCCAACGTCATGGCATGCAAGGCCTGACGCGGACAAGTCTCGAAGCAGTTGTTTACAAATTGTTTATATTTGGCAAAATGGGTTCCCTTGAGAATCTCATGTCCCCCATAGCGTTCATCATTAAATAAGATATGACCGATGTGCTTCATATGCACCCTGATCTGATGCGTCCTTCCTGTTTCCAGGATACATTCCACCAAGGTGACATAGCCCAACCGTTCCAATACCCGGTAATGCGTCACGGCATGCTTTCCCTGGTCATCCGGCAAAACCGCCATCTGCATTCTATCCTTTGGATTCCGTCCGATATTTCCCACAATGGTTCCTTCATCCTGCTCCACATTTCCCCAGACCAGCGCCCGATATCTCCGTTTGGTGGTCTTGTTGAAGAACTGGTTGCCTAAATGCGTCTTGGCATCAGGGGTTTTGGCGATGACCAGCAAACCTGAAGTATCCTTATCAATGCGATGCACCAGTCCCACATGAGGATCGTTGGCATCATAATCCGGATTATCCTTCAGATGCCAGGCAATGGCATTGACCAGCGTGCCATGATAATTGCCGTGTCCCGGATGTACCACCAGTCCAGGCGGTTTATTCACCACCATCAAAAACTTATCCTCATACACCACATCCAAGGGAATATTTTCCGGAATAATTTCATTTTCATAGCGCGGACGGTCCATCATAATGGTAATGACATCCAAAGGTTTCACCTTATAGCTGCTCTTTACCGGTTTACCGTTTGCCATGACAAAACCTGCATCCGCAGCCTTCTGAATCCGGTTTCGCGACGCATTGGTCAGACGGTCAAACAGGTACTTGTCCACACGGACCATATCCTGCCCCTTATCCACCACTACGCGGAAATGCTCATAAAGTTGCGCTTCCTCCCCTACAGGTTCAATATCATCCAGATCATCCTGATCCAGTTCCACTGGCCATTCTTCTATCATATCCAAGTCATATCTGCTAAGTTAAAACCAAGATTCCTCTTCACTGACTGTAGGCACTACTTCCTGCTGCACAGAGATAGAATCCATCATCTGTAAGGAATCCACCTGCAGGCTGTCCTTCCCGTTCCCCACCATAAGTACAAGCGAAGCCCCGGTAGGCACTTTTTCGCCCATCTGCAACACCCGTTCACGGTATTTCACACCATATACCCAGTCTTTTTCTCCCGGCACCGTATCAATCTTTTCCAGTTTAAATCCCGACACCAGCAAACGGGCTTCCGCCTGGCGCAGCGAACTGTTGTCTGCCACATCAGGAACCTCGCGCAAAGGCACACTCTGCGTATTGATAGTCAGATAAATCACCCTGCCTTCCTTCACCTTCTGTCCGGCAATCGGATGGTAATCCAGAATACATCCAGCCTGCAGTTCTTTCACATAGGTAGAGTCTACCACTTCACATGTCAGTTTTTGCTCCTGGAAACGTTTTACAGCCTCCTCCACACGCATTCCCTTTACATCGGGCACCACTACCGCCTGTCCGTGACGGGTATACTTGTCCAGCCCTTCCAATACGCCGAAAATCAATCCGGCCACCACCAGGACCATGGCTAACAGGTTCAGCCAGAAGAAACCATTCTTCCGGAAAGAGAAAAAATCTTTTATTGTCATATTTTCTACTATTATAATGGGCAAAGATAGTCATTTCATAAAAAAAAGCCACCTATCCCTCCTGAAATAATGAAAAAGAAAAGCCGCAAAAGAACAGATAAAGGTTCTTTTGCGGCTTTCTTATCTTTTTACAAAGGTAGGCTTAAGCCTTCACTCCATTGTATTCGTCAGAAACAGTCAGTTTCTTTCTGCCTTTCGCACGACGTGCTGCCAATACTCTACGACCGTTTGCTGTAGCCATTCTCTCACGGAAACCGTGTTTGTTTTTTCTCTTTCTGTTAGAGGGTTGAAATGTTCTTTTCATTATTGTATCTTGTTTTTATGTTATTATTCTCACGAATTCGGGCTGCAAAAATAGGGACTTTTTTCAAAATAACCAAGAGATAACTCTTTTTCTCTCAAAACTTTTTGCGTTTTTTACCGATTTCCATTACTTTTGCACTCGCAAAGAGTGCTAATGCTACTTATTTATTGCAACTTATTAATAACATTCTAAATATATAAAGTCTACAAGTATGATTAATGCCCAAGACATTAAAATCGGAACTTGCATCCGCATGGATGGCAAACTGTATTTCTGTATTGACTTCCTGCATGTAAAGCCAGGAAAAGGTAACACTTTTATGCGTACCAAGCTGAAAGACGTAGTCAACGGTTACGTTTTGGAACGTCGTTTCAACATCGGTGAAAAACTGGAAGATGTACGCGTTGAACGTCGCCCTCACCAGTTCCTTTATCATGATGGTGACTACTATCAATTCATGAATCAGGAAACATTCGACCAAATTCCTATTGCTCATGACTTGATTAACGGAGTTGACTTCCTGCTGGAAGGTATGATTGTAGATGTAGTATCAGATGCTTCTACAGAAACTGTATTGTATGCAGACATGCCTATCAAGGTGCAGATGAAGGTTACTTACACAGAACCGGGTCTGAAAGGCGATACAGCTACCAACACCCTGAAACCTGCTACTGTAGAATCTGGTGCTGAAGTGCGTGTTCCCTTGTTTATCAACGAAGGTGAAACCATCGAAATCGACACACGCGACGGTTCTTATGTAGGTCGTGTAAAAGCATAAGGATTTTTCCATCCTACCCTATCCGGGCACGGATCAATTGGAGCTTCGCTTCTCCTTTTGTCCGTGCCTTTTCTATCAGAAAACACTGCATGTATGCGTTATTCTTTCATTATACCCGTATATAACCGTCCCGATGAAGTGGACGAACTTCTACAAAGTCTCGTACAGCAGACCCTACAGGACTTTGAGGTACTGATTGTAGAAGACGGTTCTTCCGTAACTTGCCGGGATATCGTATCTAAATACCAGTCCACTCTCTCTGTCCAATACTTTTTCAAAGAGAATTCCGGCCCCGGGCAGACCCGCAACTACGGCGCTGAACGCAGTCGGGGAGATTATCTGATCATTCTGGATTCCGACTGCATCCTTCCTCCCGGTTATTTGAACGAAGTGGAAAAAGAACTCAGCGCATCACCAGCAGACGCTTTCGGCGGACCTGACCGCGCCCACCCCTCCTTTACCCCCATTCAAAAGGCTATCAACTACTCCATGACCTCTTTTTTTACCACTGGAGGCATCCGGGGCGGAAAAAAGAAAATGGATAAGTTTTATCCGCGTAGCTTTAATACGGGCATCCGCCGCGAAGTATACCAGCAGCTGGGCGGTTTTTCCAAGATGCGCTTCGGCGAAGACATAGACTTCAGCATCCGTATCTTTCAGGGAGGATACCGATGCCGGCTCTTCCCACAAGCCTGGGTGTACCACAAGCGCCGCACCGATTTAAAGAAATTCTTCAAACAGGTCCATAATTCAGGGATAGCCCGCATCAACCTGTACAAGAAATACCCGGAATCGCTGAAACTGGTACATACATTGCCAGGCATCTTTACCTTAGGAGTGGCCTTTCTGCTGCTCAGCTCCCTCTTTTGCAGTTACAGTCTCCTGCCCCTTGGACTCTATGCCCTACTGGTAGGCACTGACTCGGCCCTGCAAAACCACAGCTTCCGCATTGGACTCTACTCCATCGCAGCCTCCTATATCCAACTCCTAGGCTACGGCACCGGCTTCTGGCGAGCCTGGTGGAACCGGTGTATATTAGGAAAAGGAGCATTTGAAGCTTTCAAAAAGAATTTCTATAAATAATGGAAAAACTTACCATCACCCAATGGGCTGAAGAAGACCGGCCCCGGGAAAAAATGATGAAGAAAGGAGCAAAAGCACTGAGTGATGCCGAACTCCTGGCCATCCTGATAGGATCGGGCAATACCGAAGAAAGTGCTGTGGCTTTGATGCAGCGCGTCATGAACCAGTGCAGCAACGACCTCAACCAACTGGGGAAATGGGAAATACAGGATTTTGCCCGATTCAAAGGAATGGGACCTGCCAAAAGCATCAGCATCATGGCAGCCTTGGAATTGGGCAAACGGCGGAAACAGCAAGACCCTACCGAACGATTTGCAATCCACTCCTCCCAAGATATCTACCAATTATTCCATCCGCTACTCTGCGACCTTCCTACAGAAGAATTCTGGATTCTGCTCCTTAACAAGGCCTTCAAAGTCATCGATAAAATACGCATCAGCAGTGGTGGCATCGACCAGGCAACCATTGATGTACGCATCATTCTGCGCGAAGCCCTCCTGAAACGGGCCAGTGCCATTGCTCTCATTCACAATCACCCCTCAGGCAACACCAAACCCAGCCAGGAAGACCGCAACCTGACCAGAAGTGTATCGCAAGCCGCTGATATCATGCACATCAAAGTAATAGACCATATCATTGTGACCGATGGAGGCTATTACAGTTTTAATGACGAGGGACTTCTGTAAAAAAGATGCCCTTTTCTTCCACCGAAGAAAGGGCACCCCAAACAAAACAAACAAAATACCGTTCTTTTTTCACAAAAAGAAACGTGTATACTTTATTTATCGTAAAAATATCTTATAATCATTTTAAATGTGGCGCAATTTAACTAATATTTCCGAGAGAAAAAAACAGATTGTTTTGGCCCTCTTTTATTTAACATTAATTAATGCCGAAATCCTAAAAGAGAGATTCACCTGACATTATTTGCACGATTACCATAAAATAACTAGTTTTGCCACTCAAGTAAAAATCAAAAACAAATCATTATGACTCAATTTGAAATAGAAGAAAAAATTGTAGCCATGCTTAAAACCGTATATGACCCCGAAATTCCCGTCAACATCTACGATTTAGGCTTGATCTACAAAATAGATGTCACCGAAAACAAAGAAGCGACCATTGACATGACCCTGACCGCTCCTAACTGTCCGGCAGCCGATTTCATCATGGAGGATGTACGCATGAAAATAGAATCCATCGAAGGTATTCAGAATGCTACCGTCAACCTGGTTTTTGAACCGGAATGGGACAAGGACATGATGAGCGAAGAAGCGAAATTAGAATTGGGATTTCTCTAAAACAATCACAGGTAAACAAAAGCAGGCTATGAAGAATGTGTATTTCCTATCCGATGCTCATCTGGGATCCAGAGCCATTGAGCATGGACGCACCCAAGAACGCAGACTGGTCAACTTTCTGGACAGCATCAAAGACAAGGCTGCCGCCATCTATCTGCTGGGCGATATGTTTGACTTCTGGTATGAATTCAAGACAGTAGTCCCGAAAGGATATACCCGTTTTTTGGGCAAACTGTCTGAACTGACTGACCGGGGTGTGGAAGTACATTTTTTTACGGGCAATCATGACATTTGGTGCGGAGAGTACCTCACCCAGGAGTGTGGCGTCATCATCCACCGCAAGCCCTTAACTACCGAAATCTACGGAAAGGAATTTTATCTGGCCCACGGCGACGGATTGGGAGATCCGGACAAGAAGTTCAAGATTTTGCGCTATTTATTTCATAGCCACACATTGCAACGCCTCTTTTCTATGCTACACCCCCGCTGGAGCATTGATTTCGGATTGGAATGGGCCAAGCATAGCCGGATGAAGCGGGTAGACGGCAAAGAGCCGGAATACATGGGGGAAAACCAGGAATATCTGGTGCTCTACACCAAAGAATACCTCAAAAATCACCCCAACATCAATTTCTTCATTTATGGACACCGGCACATCGAATTGGATTTAATGCTGAACAGCAACTCCCGGGTACTGATTTTGGGAGACTGGATTCACTATTTCTCATATGCCGTATTCGATGGAGAAAATCTTTTTCTGGAATCTTATGTAGAAGGAGAGACCTTCTTACCATAACAGGACAGAGCATAAAAAAAGGGAACTTGAGGTTCCCTTTTTTATACCGTTTCGGCATCAATATCTAGCCGCTTTGGCAATCCGTTGCGGAATCTCTGTATTATCCATCTTACCCATAAACAGCTGCGAGCCAGCCCCTACAGCATACACCGGTACATAGCCAGCCGAATGCCCACCGGTAGTCCAACCCAGATAAGCCACCTGGCTCATCACCTTCTTGGCAGCCACCGCCAGTGGTTCCGTCTTAGAATACAAACTTTCTTCAAACACCACATGATGCTTTACAAAAGAATCCTCGTAAGCATCCCGCAGCATCTTTTCCTGTTCCCAGTTCAGCGGCAATTCTTTCCAAAAGCCCATCTTCTCAGCCAGAAACTCTTTCATTTCTTCCCAGTTGATAACCTTTCGCATGCGACGCAGGTTAGTAATAGCACGTGAAAGTTCATCCTGCGACTGTTTTTGATAATCCAATGCCTTTAGATTCAACTTATACGGACCATTACCCAGACCTAAGCCACCTGTTTCGTGGTCAGCAGTAACCACAATCAGTGTTTCTTTGGGATGCTTCTTATAAAATTCATAAGCCACCCGAATGGCGTTATCCATATCCATCACTTCCTGAAAAGCAGTCGCTGCGTCATTGCCATGGCAAGCCCAGTCAATTTTTCCACCTTCTACCATCAGGAAAAATCCCTTATTCTTGCCCTTTGTCAGAAAATCAATGGCACTCTCAGTAATCTCAGCCAGACTCAAGTCACCCTCCTTACGGTCAATGGCAAAAGGCAGACAACCTGCATTAGCGCCTTCTTTCTGAATCAGAATCATCTTATCGGCCTGAGCAGCCTTGGCTTGATACTCCTCCACACCACGGGCTACCGTATAACCCGCTTCCTCAAAAACAGGATAAATGCTGGGAGCCTTTTTCTTATCAGCCGTCGTTTCGGGCTTCAGGAAGCCAGATCCTGCATAAAAGTCAAAACCAGCCTTCGGCAAATCCAACGCAATTTCATAATACATGCCTCTATCCGGCTGATGCGCATAAAAAGCAGCAGGAGTAGCATGATCCACGCTGACACTGGTCGTCACCCCCACTTTTTTGCCAGCCGCCTTAGCCTTTTCAGCCACACTCTGCAGCACCTGCTTTTGGTCATCCATACCGATAGCACCATTGTAAGTCTTGGTTCCTGTAGCCAAGGCCGTACCGGCTGCCGATGAATCAGTCACTGAATTGGTAACAGAGAAAGTCGTTGCCACACTGGCCACCGGGAATGTAGTAAACAACAGAGATTTCGTACCGATACGTCCTTCCTGCTCAGCCAGATACATTTCAGTAGCATTTACCTGGTTCACACCCATACCATCTCCAATAAAATAAAACACATACTTGGCTTGCTGGGCATAGGTCATGCCAGCCAGCAGCACAAAAAGCAATAGATAGGTTAGTCTTTTCATATTTCTGAATGATTTAATAGATTTTTTCAACTAACAAAGATAGCAATTTCCGACAAGCTAACCTATTACGACTCCATTAAATATATTGGATTGTGCTGTACAGCCCGGTAACCGATGAGTCTTCTCGGTGATGACTGAACTCCTTCTTTTTATAATTCCTCTATTTCCTCTTTTGATAATCCGGTAGCTTGTGAAATAACATCAATAGCCACTCCCAGTTTTTTGAAATTACGGGCATTGTCTCTTTTTTCTTCAATACGCCCTTCTGCCTTCCCTTCTGCTCTGCCTTCCGCTCTACCTTCCGCTCGACCTTCTGCTCGACCTTCTGCTCTGCCTTCTGCTCTGCCTTCCGCCCGTTCTGTATTAATATTATCACGGAGAATGACAATATTATCCAAATGACGGTAATAAGCCGTCAGTTCAGCCTTGGTCATGCTATCCAGCTTCAGCCGTTCACGGGCCTCTTCCAAACCGGGAGCCGTGGCAGTGGAAGGAATCTCGCCGGTGTTCAGGTAGTAAATCCATTCTTCCAAAGGACTTTTGGCCACCTGATTGAAATCGTTGACCTTCAGGATATAGTACTCAGGATACAGCTGACTGACTGCATCCACATGAAAAGTCTGCCGCTGGAAGGGAGTCAGTTCCAACAGGTCATTCGTATGGATGCCACGGAATTCCGTCTTGCCATGATACACGAAATCACGCCCGTGCCCTAACGAGAAATAGACGATATTGACGCTATAGACTTTACGAACCTTATCGTAACCCTCCCCACGGTGGATGTATTCGGTAACCAGTTTGGAAGTACCGAAAAGCATACGCTGGAAATAGGCATACTCATTATTGTTCTGAACCTCGATCAAGACCAATTCCCCCTTGGAATTCTCGGCCAGCATATCCACCCGGTTATACTTGTCGTATTCATCTTCCTGGTTACTCTCGCTCTCCAAAAGATGCTGGATGGTGATCTTTTCACCCAACAACGTAGTGAGAAGCCCTTCAAGCACACTGAAGTTAGCCTTGTTTCTGAGCAGGCGTTTCATCGCCCAATCAAAACGGATTACCTGATTTGCAGTATTACCCTTCATAACATTCTGACAGATTGATTACTACAAAGATAAGTAGAATTTATCATTTATAAACCGGCAACGGATAAAAAAACGAATGAAAAGAAAGAAACAGATTGGTCGGAGCCGATAAAAAAGCGCGGGTCACCCAGCATTCACTGCTGAGCAATCCGCGCCACACAAAAAATTCTATTCCAATCTGGATCGCACATTGGATGCAGGTGAAGTACTCTTGCGCAGATTCTTTACTTTCGAGTTTCCGAAAGCATAATTAATACGGATTCCAACACTATATCCTTCGCCTTTTTGTACAGAACGAGTCACCAACTGATTGTTATAGTATAACTTACGCCATTTCATGTCAATCTTTACCCCATCATACATAAACCCGTTTACAAACCCGTAAAGGGAAAATGTCCATGCTTTGTACATCTTTTGCATTTCTGCATAAAAATTAAAACTGGCCGGATTTTCATTGAAGGCCGTGTTGGAAGCAGAATTATAGCTGATATTATTGATTAGCTGTATACGATGTCTTTCAGACAATGTAATAAAATGCTGCAAGTTAAGGGAGAATCCGTCTTCCACATGATTTATGGCACTAGCTTGTGGCGGCTCAGAGTGGTACCATTGTCTCCAGAGCGTTCCACTTATAGTCAGATATCCTTTTCCTTTACAATATGCTAGGTTATTAGCACTCAATGTCAAACTCAGGTTTTGTTGTTTCGTCAGATTTTCCGGACGCTGTTCAATCATACCGTTTTCAACTACACGACTATAGTATTCTATCAAATCATCTGCATAGTTATAGGAAGCACCTATTTGAAAATGCTGCAAAAAGTTATAATTCAACCTGTGATACATTCTTTGTGCTTGAGAAAGATTAGGATTTCCCACCAAATAAGTGGTGGCCGATGAGTACCAACGGAACGGATTCATCTGCCCAAAAGTCGGACTGGTTTTATAGTAGGATCCACTATAACTTACAGCATGATTATTGCCGTTGTAGCTCACCGATAGCATGGGCACCGGTTGCCAATATTCCTTGGAATAGGTCTCCCCGATATGCTGTTGCTCGGAGTGGTATTTTCGGTATCTGTTGCTCATACCGAAATAAGTATTCCATCGATTGCTTAAGCGAATACTGAAAATGAGTGCCGCTTCCAAGCCCCATTCTTTCATCTCCAGAAAATTGCTTCGCAACGGATCATATACAAAATGACCATTATGGAATTTTTGATAACGGTCATCATTATCAATCAGAGTATAATCCCCATTTAAACCAGCAGTAAAGCTGGTTCTATGCCCTAGAGGAGTAGTATAGCGAACCAAACCAGACCACAGATGTGCCTTTTGCGGCATAATTTCATTGTAATAATTGTGCGGAACATGGAGGTTTCCCTCTTTAATACTATCCATCCGACTTTCCAATTTGGACTGCACATGTCCATAGTAATAATCCGCGGTCACTTGCAATTGTGTACCTTTTCTGCCAAATGAATTCCGGTATTCCATATTAGCAAAAGCCCGTTTGCTGTCTTTCCGATTTTGTATGTTGTCGGCAATTTCAGTCTCTAGCCTTTTTGAAGTGAAAAAACGGGTGTTGCCAGCTTGTTCTGTGTCCGATTTTCCATAAATAAATCCCGCCTGACCACTGATGGTACTGTAATCCGTCAACCGATAGCTTACCTGGGCTTGCAGATTCAAGTTGGTATTGCGTGCATCATAAGTGTCATTACCAGTACTCCGATTCCCGTTGGCTAGATAATTGGTTTCCTGCTGTGCAGTATTCCAAGTACTGTTATGTTGAGCAGCAGCAAAAACCTCTGCACTGAATTTTCGTTTGTTGTAGGCCAACATAATGTCACCTCTTCCTTTTAGATAGTGAGTTTTCCACCCATCAGCCGCAACCTTCCCCATAATCCCTTCATTTTCATTGTGTCTTGTAACAATATGAATAATACCTGTTGTAGGACTCTCTGCAAAACGACCGTCAGGTGCAGTGAGAACCTCTATCGTCTGGATGCGATCTACCTGAAACGAACGAATATAAGCCATGGCTGCTTCCCCTTCCAACTTTAATTTCCTCCCGTCCAGATAAATAGCTATATCATTCATACCAATGATAGAAATTCCTCCCTCAGATATTTTTACGTTTGGAACAAATCTCAGAGCATCCCAGGTATTTCCGTCCTGAATAGGAGAATATTTCATATCAAACTCTAGCCCATTCGGTTTCACCTTCACCGCCTGTTTGTAACCACGCACTGTCACTTCATCTAATACCATGTCCGTACTACCTGTTAATGTTACATCATAGTAATCTTTTCCTAAAGTCACAGTTACCATGGCAGGTACATAACCCAACTTGTTTACAATAATTCGATTCACAGGCATTGAAGTTTCCGCTTGGTAGCGTCCCAACGAATCGGTTTCCACTACAGCTGCATATTCATTGCTTCCTCGCGATGTGGAATCAGCAAGTAATACCATAGCGTTCTCCAGTCCTTGACCTATGTCATTGCGGATTATGCCTTGAAAACAGCGAGTCTGTGCCTGTACACTAAAGTTGTTTGCCACAAACAGTAAAAGAGAAACTATTAATTGTAATGCTACTTTCATAAAATTTTTTTTAAGGTTATACAATGACAATATCATCCTGCTTTGTTTTTGTATTAAAAAACAATTATATAAAAAAAATAATAAACCAAAATTTTTACATGTTTTTTTTGCAAAAAAGTTGATCAATAAAACAGAAAAAATGGTTAGAAAACACATATTGACTATCACTAGAAAGGCTGGTTATTCTGTAATTTAGTTGAAAAGGACTCTTTCTTGTGAATAACATACTATTAGTTCATTCAGTCCTGCAGAAATATATAGGCAATAAAAATCAGAGGATAGATAATCAATCAGTTTCAGCAATCTGCAGGGAATAGTCAGTCTGTGTACAAGCTGTACACCCCCACCCTAACAGCAGGCAGCAAACAAAGAAAAGCTTTAAAACAACATGAAGTTTCATCAGCGCAGCAGTAACATGGGAAAAGATACATTTATAATAACTCGATTTCCTCTTTTGATAATCCGGTAGCTTGTGAAATAACATCAATAGCCACTCCCAGTTTTTTGAAATTACGGGCATTGTCTCTTTTTTCTTCAATACGTCCTTCTGCCTTCCCTTCAGCTCTGCCTTCTGCTCTGCCTTCTGCTCTGCCTTCCGCCCGTTCTGTATGGATATTATCACGGAGAATGACTATATTATCCAAATGACGGTAATAAGCAGTCAGTTCAGCCTTGGTCATGCTATCTAGCTTCAGCCGTTCACGGGCCTCTTCCAAACCGGGAGCCGTGGCGGTAGAAGGAATCTCGCCGGTGTTCAGGTAGTAAATCCATTCTTCCAAAGGACTTTTGGCCACCTGATTGAAATCGTTGACCTTCAGGATATAGTACTCAGGATACAGCTGACTGACTGCATCCACATGAAAAGTCTGCCGCTGGAAGGGAGTCAGTTCCAACAGGTCATTCGTATGGATGCCACGGAATTCCGTCTTGCCATGATACACGAAATCACGCCCGTGCCCTAACGAGAAATAGACGATATTGACGCTATAGACTTTACGAACCTTATCGTAACCCTCCCCACGGTGGATGTATTCGGTAACCAGTTTGGAAGTACCGAAAAGCATACGCTGGAAATAGGCATACTCATTATTGTTCTGAACCTCGATCAAGACCAATTCCCCCTTGGAATTCTCGGCCAGCATATCCACCCGGTTATACTTGTCGTATTCATCTTCCTGGTTACTCTCGCTCTCCAAAAGATGCTGGATGGTGATCTTTTCACCCAACAACGTAGTGAGAAGCCCTTCAAGCACACTGAAGTTAGCCTTGTTTCTGAGCAGGCGTTTCATCGCCCAATCAAAACGGATTACCTGATTTGCAGTATTACCCTTCATAACATTCTGACAGATTGATTACTACAAAGATAAGTAGAATTTATCATTTATAAACCGGCAACGGATAAAAAAACAAATGAAAAGAAAGAAACAGATTGGCCGGAACCGATAAAATAAGACATACATATATCATAAGCATAGGCTTTAAAATAGTTCAGATTATCGCAGTCCATTACATCGTGCTGTATATAATAGGGAAATTTCTTCATGGCACCATCAGACTATCCAGTGTCTGTATCAACTCCTCGCCATGCAAGTCTTTCGCACATCTTAGGTGGAAGTCCACAGCCGACTAAACAAAATATAATAATATAAACAATCTTTTTCATTCCACACTATAATCAAGTTATTCCATGTTTAATAAAAAGACACAACCAGTCTGGCAATAAGTTACTCGATTTCTATCGGATCATAAGGCAAAGTCCAGCTGTCCGGTTCTATTTTTTTCCCTGCTTCACCCATAATCATGAGTTTTCCGCCTTGTGAAAAATAGTTAGCCGGATGTTTATAGAAATCAGCCTCCAGCTTATGCCAGGCTGCCCTGCTTTTGGTTTCCGCCTTATAATCATACCAAAGGATGGGCACTTGCTCGTTCTTTATCTCCAATGCCTCAAACCGGTAACTGTCGGTAGCATCTGCCGCGCGCAAGATTAAGCCGGGAAGACCGTGGAACTTCCATACATTCATAGCCACGGGAATTTCAGGAGTAAACCATACTTTCCAGTTCCGGCCTCTAAATCGACATTGAGCTACCTGACAAACGTAACCGGCTATCGTATCCGTTTCCTCCAGCAGTTGCCATGCCATCGAAGGCATCGGCTCTGCATAGGAAATCATCTGCACCGCTCCCTGCAACATCACCGAATTGGGGACACGGTTTTCTTCGGTCAACTGTCCGGACGGATAATTTCCATATATAGTATAGGGCACATAGTACATACTATACTTTACCTGATTCTTTTCCTGATAGGTTCTGTTCCGTTCCAGCAGATATAGATTATAAGAATACGTTTTACTGATACGCTTTCCGATTTCAAACTGAAGCACATCGGTCTGGCTGACCAGCTTACTCCCGGATGCCCGGGGATAGGCAAACTGATAGCGTACCACAAAAAGCGTGGTATCTACCGCCTGAGAACCGGGAAGATAATAAGGGGCGTTTGAAAAGTTCTGGGAAACGCCTGCCAGTTCGGGCAATTGTGCTTTTGCCGAAAGTATCATCAACAGACTGACACTCCATAATAAAAATAATTTCTTCATGGCATATAGATCTTTTAAAAACTGAAATTCACACTCAACATAATATTCAGGGGGCGTAGCCGGTAACTGTACATATAGTTCGTAGCATCCCCATAAGCAACCGTATAAATATTTTTTCTATTCAATAAATTTCTTAATTCGGCAGCGCACTCCAGTCTCTTCGTCTTATAACTCAAACTTCCATTTAAAAAAAAGAGATGGCGGTTCTTTTTGTCTAAAGAGTTATTATAATAATGTTCACCGTTGATACTGCAGCTGATTTTATCAAACAGAACGCTGCTGAAGGTAACATTCTGCCGGAGGGTGCGAATCACCCCCAACTCTCCTCCAGCTTCTATATCATATTTATTATGCAGATAATTCACATGGTAATCTAAGCGTAATACCGGACAAAGACGCATATTCACATCCATTCCGGCATACGTGTTGGACGAAACGACAGGCATCAGCTCTGATTGCCTCATCACCTCGTTCCAGGTACGGGTATACCCTCCATTAAAACGGATGGTAGCACTCATGGGAGTAATACGCCGGCTGATACGGCCATGAATGCCCCAACATTGAAAAAGGTGAGACTCCTCGGCAGCAGTGACCTTGCTGAGAAACCCTTCATAAGTGGTATTATAAATGAGGTTCCGTTTATTCCAATCGTAGGAAATCATCAGATCTGCAAACAAAGCATGCAAGATGTCCGAATAAGCAAAAGATAGGGTATAATGCTGCTTTTTCGCCCGGCTCTCCTTTCCTGATTTATTTGAAATAACACGATAGCTGGTCATGATATACCCCTGATATGCATCATTCACATCACCCCAATCTTCCTTGTATGAGAAGGAGCCCTGCATTTTCAACTTAGGCAGCAGTTTCAGTTCGGCATAGAAAGACGGCTGGAAAAACAAGTGCCGGTTCTTATCCCTCAGAAACCGTATCCGGTCTCGCGTCTTTAACCAGGCCTGAGACAAAGGCAAGGACAGCTGGGCCGATAATAACCGTCCGTGGTAGCTGATGGAGGGATCCAGAAAGACATCCTGTCTTTTCCAGCCGATGTCATTACGCAGGTGGCTGCTGATGCCTCCTTCCAAAGGATAAAGCTGGGAATCCATCTTCTTGCAGTTTGCATCAAATCCTGCCTTCAGCCGGTAAATCCAATGTCCGGCAGAAAAACTGGCCGCGACGTGATTCATCAGAGTCAGGTGCCTGCCATCTATCTGCTGCTCCATACCGTCGTCTGTCTGAGAAGCGAACGTAAAAATCTCCGGATATAACAGGGGAAAAACCTGTAGCCGCTGTGGCCGCTGATAATAAGCTATATAAGACAACAGGCTTAAAGAGATATTCCTTAACCGTCGGATGGCCTGAAATTCATTGCTTACAGATACCTCAGAGGATTTCAGATGTTGCGAAATGTCATCCTGTTCTTTGACAAGCTGACTTTTATCCCGTGCCGCAGTACCTGTATAGTGCGTTTCATTGCTGATATACAGCCGGTCGGTATTCCATTCAATCTGAAAGGTACCGCCTCCTTTCCGGGCTTGTGGAACGGCTTTCACCACTTCGGATATAGTCCAGCTGGCGGTGTCGGGCCGATAATAGGTAGTAACAGATTCACCCGACATGGTTTCAGTGTCTTTCAGATAAAAGGCATTGCCGGTCAAGGTCAGGTTTTCCCTGAGACGTGTTCCGAAATTCGTGGATATGAAATGAGCTTTATTATCCCGGTAATATACAGGAGCAATCAGGGGAGTGAGTGGTTTCTGGATATTCGATGCTACAAACTCACTGTTCTTTCTCCGGTTATAATGGGAAACCAGTTCTCTGTCATAATCATCACCGGTATTATTGGTTTTATAGAAATTGAGGTTCTGGAAATTTCGGCTGAAATACATATATAAAGTTTCTGCATTCCAGCTGACCGGCTCATAGCCCACTCCCCATTTAGCATGACCACTCCATATCCCTTTCGAAGAATTCTTCAGTTTGAGGTTGATAGCTGCCTGAGTAGAAAGGTCTAAATCCTTCAGCACCTTCAACGGGGAATGGTTCTCTATCACTTCCACCTTGGCTATATCGGCGGCCCGGATGTTATCGGTAACCAGTCCGTACCGTCCGCCAAACGCATCCATCCCTTCCACGTAAAATTTATTGATGCTCACCCCCTGATAACGGATTTCGCCGTTTGGCTGCACTTCAATACCGGGAAGTCTTTTTAAGACATCGCCTATCTTCTGGTCTGTTTCGCTGATAAAGCTGCTTACATTATATTGCAAGGTATCTCCATTCCGTTCAATCGGAGGCGATTTAATCACCACTTCCCGAATCTGCATGGTGTGGCTGACAGCGGTAATGCGTAAATCCTGTGTTTTTTCCGCTACAGGGATGCGCTTGCTCTTGACATTAAAGCCCGAAATAAGAAGGAACAGGCTGTCTGGCCGGTCTGTGTAACGGAGGCTAAAACGCCCCTGATTATCGGTCAGAGCAGAACCATACATATACTTGCCATCTTTACTTTGTAGAATCACGCTGACACCCTCCAAGGGCTGGAACGTCCGCTCATCTTGCACCACGCCGCGCAACACCATCGGCTCTGTCTGTGCGCCAATCAGCTGCGCACAGACACTAACTAGTAGCATGAGCAGAATTCTCATAAAGCATAGATTTAAAAGTTTAAACCAAAAATAGCCCGTTTTTTGTAAAAATCCCAAAAAGTACAGGCTATTTTTTTACAGAGAGAATTTATTTTACCGCATTATATATCAATTGAGTCTGAATTCAACAGGTATTATGAACCTCACCCGAACAGGTTTTCCGTTTTGCCGTCCGGGTTCCCATTTTGGCATGGATTTCACCAGACGAATGGCTTCTTCATTCAGTTCGGGACTGACCCCCTTGATAAGAGTAGGAAGGGTAATGTTGCCTTCCTTATCCACCACAAAAGAGACAATCACCCTGCCTTTAATGCCTTTCTCCTTGGCAGCGGCAGGATAGCGCATGTTCTTGGCCAGGAATTCCTTCATTTCTACGATGCCGCCACCGGAGAAATGGGGCATTTCTTCAACTACTTCATAGATGGGATCTTCGGGTGTTCCATGTTCAGTATAGTGCAGCTTATTTCCCCATACGTTTTCATCGAAGACAATAATCAGGTTAGCCCGTTCCTCTGGAGAGATCTTCTTTACCCGTTTTGCTATAGCCAGTTTACGGCCATCCTCATAAGTATAGCTTATCATCAAGATGGCTTGCAGGCTGACTTTAAGATCAAAACTTCCGTCGGCCGGTGTCACAATCGCCTCTTTCATATACTGATAATCGGCATAGATTTTCACTCCCTGTACGGGTTTTCCGTCTTTATCAATTACCTTGCCTTTGATAGTGACTTCCTCATCGGCCGTAGCAGAGGGTTGAAGCATTTCCGTAGCCAGTTGCCGGGTGGTACGCGCCACCGTTTCTATGTTGCTGATTAATAAGAGCAAGGCTGCCAAAGGAAAGAAGAACGCATATTTCATCTTTCCCCATGAATGAGTTCTTTTTCGGTTCATCATACGAATACGTTTTTTTAAAGGTAACACATTAAAGTTGTTATAGAGAGTTGCTGCAGCCTTTTGATGTGAGAGTCCCAATAAATGATACTGGTAGTTTTTGGGATTATAGCCTTGTGCCAACACACGGGCATCGGCCAGGTATTCCAGGTTGTTCCTGATTTCACGGCGCATCAGCCAG
>Ash_p1__coassemble_526_pt1 | contig 22324 bp, 19 predicted proteins | sample Ash_p1__metabat2_low_PE_028 | metagenome-assembled genome bin Ash_p1 | reverse complement strand
GTCGCCGTTTTTCCAAAGCCTCCGATTCTGAAAAGAGTCGGAGGCTTTTTTTATTTTCAGGCTGATACAGATTCTTTATTTTTCACTTCTTTGCATTGAATTTTTAAACTCAACCCATTAAATTCATTCTTTTTATTTTGCTTTTCCGATTAGTTTTTCTACATTTGCAGTGTACTAATCAACTAATACACTATAAGACATAGTTATTAATTTAAAATTGAGTCATTATGTTGAAAGTAGAAAATCTGTCGTTTGCTTATAAGAGAAGTAAACCGGAAGTATTAAAGGATTTTTCGCTGACGTTTGAGCTGGGCCATATTTATGGATTATTGGGTAAGAACGGCGTTGGAAAATCCACGTTGCTTTACCTGATGAGCGGGTTGTTGACTCCCAAGTCTGGTCAGGTCTGTTGGAATGGCGTGAATACCCGTAGCCGCTTGCCCCAGGTATTATGCGATTTTTTCATTGTTCCCGAAGAGTTTGATTTTCCGGCAGTAGCTCTTTCTGAGTTCATTCAGTTGAATGCTCCTTTTTATCCAAAATTCAGTTGGGAGGATATGCAGAATTATCTGCAGATTTTTGAGATGAATTCAGACTTGAATTTACAGGCTTTGTCTATGGGGCAGAAGAAAAAGGTATATATGAGCTTTGCCCTGGCCACTCACACCTCTGTGCTGTTGATGGATGAACCGACCAATGGATTGGATATTCCAGCCAAGAGCCAATTCAGAAAGCTGATAGCTTCTAGTATGTCGGACGACCGGTTGATTATCATTTCTACCCACCAGATTCGGGATATTGACAAAGTACTGGATGCAGTGGTGATTATGGACCATAGTAAAGTGTTGCTGCAGGCTACTACAGCAGAAATTGCAGCCCAGTTATATTTTACAGAATGTGATGATGCGTTGCTTGCAGAGAAAGCCCTCTATTCCTTGCCTTCCATGCATGGCTATCAGGTCGTATTGCCAAATGAGCACGAGCTTGAGTCTGATATCAATCTCGAGTTACTGTTTGGTGCCGTCTTGTCCCATCCTGCCAAGTTTATATCTATGTTTCATTAGAATCAGAAGAAATATTATGAATCAATCTATTCATTTTAGCTGGCATCGTTTCGCCTTATGTTTTCGTAAGGAAATAAGAGAGAATAAAAAGAAATGGGTATGGCGTGCAGTGTCTGTTTATGGGATACTGGCTCTTTTACTGGTCATCAATTATAGCTACACTCTTTATTTACCCACTTATTATTGGGAGCAAAATATATTCAAGGAATTGGTGCAGTCGGTAATTCTGACCAGTCTGCAGTATTTCTTTATCATGTTTCTGTTTTTTGGTGCATTCAGTTCATCACAGATGATGGAAGGGATGAACAGGAAAACATCGCGCATTCTGCTGTTGATGACTCCGGCCACCTCATTCGAGAAATATATCACACGTTGGTTATTGTCTGTTTTTCTCTGCTTACCTTTTCTCCTGGTTCTGTTCCAGCTGGCCGATTTAACGCGTTATTTCTTTACGCTCTGTTTTTTTTCAGAGCACTATCAAGTGCCTCCGTTTACAGTTTGGCATTACCTGATAGAAGGAGAGCACGGAGCCGGGGCGTGTGAATCCGTGGTTCAGTGTTTCTGTATTACTTCGTTCGTCTTGTTTATACATTCACTGTTTGCTTTGGGTAGTACACTCTGGACCAGGCAAGTACTCACCAAGACCTTTGCTGCGGTGTTTATCTTGCTGGTGCTTTATGTGGGTTTTTCAGTCCTGTTATTTACCTGGATCATTGATGAAGAGACCATAGTTGCCACTCCCTCGTTTGTACAGGACTGGGAGGAAAAGCATGTCTGTCTGTTGATATCGCTTTTCTGTTGGCTGGGTATGCTGTTTCATTGGGTACTGGGCTATTACCGTTTTAAAGAATCAGAAATCATTAATCGCTGGTAACTATGAATTTTAAGGAAAACAAAGCCATTTATCTGCAGATAGCCGAGCGGATATCCGATGAGATTCTCTTGGGAAAATACGGAGAGGACGAGCGGATTCCTTCGGTGCGCGAATATGCCGCTTTAGTGGAAGTCAATGCCAATACGGTGATGCGTTCCTTTGATTATCTGCAGACCAACGGGATTATCTACAACAAGCGGGGCATCGGTTATTTTGTATGTTCACATGCTATCAATCAGATTTTAGTACTTCGGAAAGATTATTTTATGAATGAAGAAGCCGATTATTTCTTCCGGCAGCTTTTTATGTTGGGCATTTCGCCTGAAAACCTGTTGGAGATGTATCGGAATTTTATAAATCAGCAAAAAAAATAAGGTCATGAAAAAGACAACATATATTTTACTCGGGATGGTGATGACAGGTTTCATCATCATTGCTGTCATGGCTGGACTGGCTTATTGCTTCAGTCAGCCGGCGGCTTCCCGGCACTGGGTATTGGATAAACAGCAGACCACGGTGGCACTGCCCTCTTGTAGCGTGTTTTTCTTGCAGCCTATCCATAGTCACAATGATGAGCTGCTGCGCGGTGGGCGTGGCAGGAGCAGGATCTATCTTGAGCGGAGTGATTTGGCCATTATGCCGGTTGATGCAGATTCCGGAAGTCTGACCTTTCCGCTGGAACTGAAGCCTTACCTTTCTGTAGTAACCCAGGGAGATACCTGCATGGTATGTTTGGATTTACCCGATGAGGTGTATCGAAAATACCGGCTGGATCAGGAAGGAACTTTGTTGGCAGAATTCGGCCACATGGAGCTTAAATTGCCGGCCGGGGTGCAGCAGGTGGATCTGAATTGGGAGAATCTGCAGTCTGAACTGCATTCCTGGCAGTGCGATTCACTTTCGTTGCAAAGTCTTTCATCTGTCGATTTATGTCGCAGTCATTTTGAGCATTTATATCTGCGTCAGGGACGATTTACCATGGATGAAGTGAAGGTGAACCACCTGTGGATTGATTTGGATGAAGTGTACGACTGGAAAGTGCAGGCCGAGTCCTGTGAAATTGGGATAGAGCATCTGTGGGGCAGCCAGCAGCATCATTGCCAGATACAGCGTGGTGAATGTAAAGAGGTGCGTTGGAATCCAGTAGTTGAAGAAGCGAGTTTGACCCTCTCTTTGCAACAGTCGGCTCATGTACATTTTCCTGAATAATATTTCTTATAGGGCAAAATACCGGTCATGTAGACACCGGTGTGCCCTTTCCTTGGGGATATGTGGATACCGGCCAGACTATTCCTGCCCGTTTTTTTGAATATTGTAGAATTAGAACACAAGCAAAAGGTTTGATGAAACATCCTAGAATAGAGATTATGGATACCACGCTGCGCGACGGCGAGCAGACCAGTGGAGTATCTTTTGTTCCGCATGAGAAACTGATGATAGCGCGTCTGCTACTTGAAGAGTTGAAGGTAGACCGGGTGGAAGTGGCTTCGGCCCGTGTTTCTGACGGTGAACATGGTGCCGTGAAGATGATTTGTGATTGGGCAGCGCGGCGGGACTTACTGTCGCGGGTGGAAGTGCTGGGCTTTGTAGATGGTCATCAGTCGGTCGACTGGATTTATTCCTCCGGCTGCCGTGTCATAAACCTGCTTTGTAAGGGATCTCTGAAGCACTGCATCTGCCAGTTGCAGAAGTCGCCAGAAGCCCATTTGGCAGATATATTGTCCGTAGTAGATTATGCTCATAGCCTTCAGATGAAAGTCAATATCTACTTGGAAGATTGGAGCAATGGTATGAAAGATTCTCCAGAGTATGTTTTCCGGCTTATGGATGGGCTGAGTGCCAGCGGTATCTGCCGCTATATGCTGCCCGACACTTTGGGCATTCTCAATCCTTTGCTGGTCATTGAGTATATGCGGAAGATGGTGAAGCGCTATCCGGATACCCATTTTGACTTTCATAGCCATAATGATTATGACTTGGCGGTGAGCAATGTGCTGGCAGCAGTCTTGAGTGGATGCAAGGGACTGCATACCACCATCAACGGCTTGGGTGAACGGGCCGGTAATGCTCCGCTATCCAGTGTACAAGCCATTCTGAAAGACCATTTCAGTGCGGTGACAGGCATCAATGAGAGTCGTCTGAATGAGGTGAGCCGTGTGGTGGCATCCTATTCGGGAATAGCCATTCCGGCCAACATGCCTATTGTGGGTGAGCATGTGTTTACGCAGGTGGCAGGAGTGCATGCCGATGGTGACAATAAGAGTAACCTTTACTGTAACGATCTGTTGCCCGAGCGTTTTGGCCGTAAACGTGAGTATGCTTTAGGCAAGAACAGCGGACTGGCTAATATCCGTAAGAATCTGGAGGATCTAGGCCTCGAACTGGATGCGGAAGCCATGCAAAAGGTTACGGAACGCATCATAGAGCTGGGTGATAAAAAGGAACTGGTTACGCAAGAGGATTTGCCTTACATTGTGAGCGATGTGTTGAAGCATGATGTGCGCAATGACCGGGTAAAGCTAAAAAGCTATTTTGTCAATCTGGCTTATGGACTGAAGCCGATGGCTACGCTGAAGATCGAAATCGATGGGCAGGAATACGAAGAAAGCAGTAGCGGTGACGGTCAGTATGACGCTTTTGTGCGGGCTTTGCGGAAGATTTATAAAACAACCCTGAACCGTAAGTTTCCTATGCTGACCAATTATGCTGTGACCATTCCACCTGGCGGTCGTACGGATGCCTTTGTACAGACGGTGATTACCTGGAGCTATGAGGATAAAGTGTTCCGTACCCGCGGACTGGATGCCGATCAGACGGAAGCAGCCATTAAGGCTACAGTAAAGATGTTGAATATGATTGGGTAGTCCTTTGATTCGTATATAAAAGAGCCTAAAAGTTTTTTTTCTTTGTAAAAGGCTTCTCTTTTGAGCAAAATTGTTTTTTCTTTGCATATGGGCTTGTTTTTTTGGGGGTGACGAAAAAGAAAAAAGCAGCGTATTTTGTTTTGAAAAAAAGCACAATAACTAAAAACCACTATATGATGAACGATTATTTGGAAAAACATCCGTTGGTACAATATACATTGATTATACTGCTGACTTTGCTCCTCAACCTCTATTGGCGGTATAGCAAAGGGTATGCATGGACAGATATCTGGACCTTTTCTCTAGTAAATACCCTTTTCTTGAGCACAGGTGTAATCATTGGCGACCGTTTGCGGAGAAAGCAGAATCAGAAGGATACCGCAGCCAAAGAGAAAATAGATGAACTATTGAGAAAAGATGAATAAGCAAAGGATTCGTTTGTCTAAACATAACCAGCCATCTCAATGAATCATTAAGGATGATAAGATTGCCGTAAATAGGCTAAGGGCTGAATATGACCCATCCGTTGGTTCAGGTTTTATCTGTACTATACAGTTCGAAAATCATCATCAGATATCGGACCATACCCTGATGCCCGGGAGGTAGGTGCCAGGCTGGTGGATTGGATTAGTAAAAATGAAGAATAAGAAAAGAGTATAAAAATGAAAATAGCGAAAAATCTTACCGAACTGGTAGGTCGTACCCCGTTGATGGAATTGGCGGGGTATAGCCGTCAATATGGGTTAACCCGGAATTTGGTGGCTAAGCTCGAAGCCTTTAATCCTTCGGGCAGCGTCAAGGCCCGGGCGGCTTTGTTTATGATTGAGGATGCGGAGCGGCGTGGTGTCTTGGCACCGGGAGCTACCCTGATTGAACCTACCAGTGGAAATACTGGGGTAGGCTTGGCTATGGTAGCTGCCATCAAAGGATATCATTTGATTTTGACCATGCCCGAAACCATGAGTGTGGAACGTCGTAATCTGCTGCAGGCCCTGGGAGCTGAAATCGTTTTGACTCCGGGAAAAGCCGGCATGGCTGGATCTTTGGCAAAAGCCGAGGAGTTGCGTGCGTCTATGCCAGGTTCTGTCATCTTGCAGCAGTTTGAGAATCCGGCCAATGCCGAAGCTCATGTGCAGACCACTGGCGAAGAAATCTGGGCAGATACAGATGGGCAGGTAGCAGTATTTGTGGCAGGAGTCGGTACCGGAGGTACAGTGACTGGCGTAGCCCGCGCTTTGAAGCGGCATAATCCACGGGTATATGTGGTGGCTGTGGAACCGGCTGCTTCGCCTGTATTGGAAGGAGGACAGGCTGGGCCTCACGGCATTCAGGGGATTGGAGCTAATTTTGTGCCTGGTATTTACGATGCTTCGTGGGTAGACGAAGTGATACCGGTGCCTGATGAGGAGGCCTTTCGGGCTGCTCGCGAATTGGCATCCACAGAGGGCTATCTGGCTGGCATATCTTCGGGAGCAGCTTTGTATGCCGCTCGTCTTCTGGCTCAGCGGCCAGAGTTTGCAGATAAACTCATTGTGACATTGCTGCCTGATACGGGAGAACGTTATCTGTCTACCCAACTGTTTGATTTTTAAAGATCTCTGTTAATGTAGATTGGAAATACCTTATTATAGAATGAATGATAAATGCTGATTAGAATGATGAATTATTTTGTTGTATTTTTTTTAGCTTTCGGACTGGCCACCACCCTATCGGCTCAGAATTATCGGGAACTTGGCGAGCGGGCTGTACAGGCTGCAGAACATGACAGCCTGGAACTGGCAGAACAGTATATTCGCCAGGCGCTGAAGCTGGAGCCGGCTAATCCGCACAATGCTTTGCTTTTTTCCAACCTTGGTACCATTCAGCGGAAACGGCATCAGTATGATTTGGCTTTAGAAAGCTATACTTATGCCTTAAACATAGCACCTCGTGCTCAGGTTATCTTATTGAACCGTGCTACGCTTTATCTGGAAATGGGGAAGATGGATGCCGCCCGTGCTGATTATTCGCTGGTACTTGACCTGGATGCCGATCATGCTGAAGCGTTGCTGATGCGTGCCTACATTTATCTGCAACAGCGTGACTATAAAATGGCCCGTGCCGATTATGAGCATTTGCTGCGTTTGCATCCGATGGATTTCAAGGGCCGCCTGGGATTGGCTACCTTGGCACAGAAAGAGAAGAAATATGAAGAGGCATTCGGTATGCTGAACCGGATGATTCAGCAGGGCACGGAATCTTCACCTCAGGAAGAACCGTCCCGTTTGGCATTGCTTTATGTGGCTCGTGCGGGAGTAGAAAAAGATATGAAGCACACCGATTTGGCTCTGCTCGATTTGGAAGAGGCCATCCGGCTGGATCCTTCGTTGGCAGATGCCTATCTGCTTCGGGGACAAATCTATCTAACTCAAGGAAAGAAGCGTTTGGCCAAGGATGATTTTCACCAGGCCATGGCGCTTGGGGTGCCTCCGTCTGATTTGCGAGATTGCTTGCAACAATGTAAATAATCAGAAGAGAGTAGGCTGAAGCCTATGCCCTTTCGCTTTCTTTTGTTACTTTTGTATGTATTTTAAATCATATGAAATGGAATGGCCAAATAGTGACGTGGAAGAAATGTTGAATCAGTGGATGCAGAGCGGCAGTAGCTGGGCGCTCTATCGGATGCCGTGGGCTGATGAGTGTTGTTGGGTATGCCAGTATGCTGCTGAAGTGGAGGAGTTGGAGTCGGTGTCGTTACTGACAGGAAAAAAGGGATTTGTAATGGCGCCTTTCCGTCCGTCATCTACCCGTAAGTTGGTGCTGATCCAACCCGATATAACGGCTCACGGGTGGACAGAAATAGCCAGGGTGTTGGCTGGCAGCACGCCGCACCAGTCTGCTGTTTCTGACAGAGGTAGGGCAGATGGTCTGCAGGAAGCAGGGCCGGAAGTCTACCGGCAGGCATTCGGTCGTTTTATCCAGCCGCTATGTGAGGGCCGTTTCAGTAAACTGGTGTTGTCGCGTGCTTCTGAGCAGCCCATACCGCAGGACTTTTCGCTCTTGCGTGCTTTTGTCAAGGCATGCCGTCGCTATCCGAGGATGATGGTATATCTTTGTCATACACCGGTTACGGGCACTTGGATGGGCAGTACTCCCGAGATTCTTTTGAGCGGTGAAGGACATGGATGGCACACGGTAGCGCTAGCAGGTACTATGCCTATGCAGGGCGAAGTTATGCCGACTGACTGGAGCCTGAAAAACCGTGAAGAGCAGGCTTATGTGGCTCGGTATATCCGGGAGGTGTTGTCTCCTTATAGCAGTGAACTGACAGAAGAAGGACCGTATACTTCGCGTGCCGGGCAGCTGGTGCATCTCAAAAGTGATTTTCGTTTTCACCTGAATCATTCAGAGCAGTTGGGCGAATTGCTTGATGCGTTGCATCCCACACCGGCAGTCTGCGGATTGCCCAAGCAGGAGGCTTATGATTTTATATTGGAACACGAAGGATATGACCGCCGTTATTATGCTGGCTTTGTAGGCTGGCTGAATCCGGAAGGGCATACTGACCTTTATGTGAATCTGCGCTGTATGGAAGTATTTCCTCACCGGGTGCGTCTGTATGCTGGTGGCGGCATTCTGCCGCAGTCCTCTGTAGCATCTGAATGGCAGGAAACCGAGGAGAAGATGAAGACCATGCTCTGTTTGCTGGAATCGGATGAAGAAGCTATTTATGTATCATGACTATAATTCTAGATAAGATATATGTATTCAGATAAGAAGAATATTCTACAGCTAGTAGCCTTGCTCAAGGCTCATGGAGTCCGGAAACTGGTGTTGTGTCCTGGTAGCCGCAATGCGGGCCTGGTGCATACGTTGGCCAATGTGGAAGGGTTTACTTGTTATTCAGTAACCGATGAAAGAAGTGCCGGCTTTTTTGCCATCGGACTTTCTCTGCAGGGGGGAGGACCGGCGGCTGTATGCGTGACTTCTGGTTCGGCCTTGCTGAATCTGCATCCGGCAGTAGCAGAGGCGTATTACCAGCAGGTGCCTTTGCTGGTGATTTCGGCTGACCGGCCGGCTGCATGGATCGGGCAGATGGACGGACAGACACTGCCGCAGCCCGGCGTGTTCGGCTCGTTGGTCAAGATGTCGGTTAATCTGCCGGATATTCATACGGAAGAGGATGAGTGGTATTGTAACCGCCTGATTAATGAGGCCATTCTTGAGCTGGATCATCATGGCAGGGGGCCGGTGCATATCAACGTGCCGGTTTCGGAACCTATTTATCGCTTCACTGTGAAGGAATTGCCTGAGGTGCGGGTGCTGACCCGCTATCAGGGACTGAATATGTATGACCGGGATTATTCTCAGCTCATTGAGCGTCTGAATCAATATTCGCGCCGTATGGTGGTGGTAGGACAGCTGAATCTGATTTATCTGTTCAGCAAGGAGGTGACCCGGCACTTGTATAAGCATTTTGTGTGGCTTACCGAACATCTCAGCAATCGTACGGTGCCTGGAAAGGCCATTAAGAATTTTGATGCTGCCTTGTCGGCCATGTCAGCAGAAAAGCAGCTGGAGATGGCTCCTGAACTGCTGATTACCTATGGCGGACATCTGGTGTCTAAACAATTGAAGAAGTATTTGCGGAACCATCCGCCTAAGGAGCATTGGCATATTGCAGCCGACGGGAAGGTAGCGGATGTGTTTGGCTGTCTGACTACGGTCATCGAGATGGATCCGTTTGAGTTCCTGGAAAAGGTGGCTCCGTTGATCAATGCTGCAAATTCCGGCTATCCCACGTCGTGGGAAGCTTTTTGTCAGGCGGTGCCGGCACCACAGTTCCCGTATTCAGAGATGTCGGCTATCGGCAGCCTGTTACAGTCTATGCCCGAAGAGGCTTCGCTTCATCTGGCCAACAGTTCGGCGGTGCGTTATGCGCAGCTTTATCCGCTGAAACCGCAGGTGGAGGTTTGCTGTAATCGGGGGGTGAATGGCATTGAAGGTTCGCTGTCGAGTGCAGTAGGCTATTCGGTGGCATCCAGAAAAATCAATTTTGTGGTGATAGGAGATTTGAGTTTCTTCTATGACATGAATGCGCTGTGGAATCATCATTACGGTGTGAATCTGCGCATTCTGCTGCTGAACAATGGGGGCGGGGAGATATTCCACACGTTGCCGGGTATGGATCAGACAGACCGCTCTCGGGCTTTTATCACGGCTCCGCATACCACGTCGGCTTGCGGCTGGGCTGAAGAACGGGGATTTCTTTATCTGAAGGCTACCAATCAGGAGGAGCTGGATGAAAAGATGCAGCTGTTTGCCAGTATGCAGGAAACGAGAAAGCCGATGCTGCTGGAAGTCATGACGGACGCGGACACGGATACTTCCTTGCTGAGGGAGTATTACCGCGGGCTGAGGCATCAATGAGCAGCTGGCTATCTGCCTTTGGGCCAAGCAGGGGGAGAATAACAGCCACTGGATAAGAAATGATGAGTAAAACGAAATAACAACCATAAACTATAGAATGATGGAAAAAAGAGATTGGACTCCTATTAAGTCATACGAAGACATCCTCTTCGAATACTATAACGGTATTGCTAAAATTACCATTAACCGGCCGCGCTACCGCAATGCCTTTACGCCGACTACTACCTCGGAAATCAGTGATGCACTGTATTATTGCCGCGAATGTCAGGACATCAATGTGGTGGTACTGACCGGTGCCGGTGATAAGGCTTTCTGTAGCGGAGGCGATATGCATGTCAAGGGACATGGCGGCTACATCGGTACGGATGGGGTGCCTCGGCTGAATGTGCTGGATGTGCAGAAGCAGATCCGCTCATTGCCCAAGCCGGTTATTGCGATGGTGAACGGGTATGCCATTGGAGGCGGACATGTGCTGCATGTGGTGTGCGATTTGACCATTGCGTCCGACAACGCTATTTTCGGTCAGACAGGTCCTAAGGTAGGCAGTTTTGATGCCGGTTTCGGCTCTTCGTACCTGGCGCGTATTGTGGGTCAGAAGAAGGCGCGTGAAATCTGGTTCCTCTGTCGCCAGTATTCAGCACAGGAAGCTTTGGACATGGGGCTGGTTAACAAGGTGGTGCCTTTTGATCAGCTGGAAGATGAAACGGTGGCCTGGGCAGAAAAAATGATGGAGCATAGTCCGCTGGCACTTCGCATGATTAAGGCGGGGCTGAATGCTGAACTTGACGGACAGGCTGGTATCCAGGAGTTGGCTGGCGATGCTACCATGCTGTATTATATGACAGAGGAAGCACAGGAAGGCGGAAAAGCTTTCTTGGAAAAACGTAAACCTCGCTTTAAAGATTATCCTAAGTTTCCCTGAGATGACCGGGTGGTATGGTCAGTCTGGCCGTTTTTTTAGTTTGTCATGAGTCAATATCAGATTAGTATAGAGTCTAAACTGCTGCATTTCAAGCAGCCGGCGGGTACTTCGCGTGGGGTGTACACCACACGTCGGGTGTGGTATGTGCGCATCACGTCGCCGGAAACCGGACGCTGGGGGTTGGGTGAGTGTGCTCCGCTGCCGGCGTTGAGTTGTGATGATGTGCCCGATTATGAGTCCATCCTGACGAGTGCTTGCCGCCGGTTGGAGCAGTCGGGTGAACTGGATCGTCTGTCGCTGTTGCCTTATCCTTCCATCTTGTTTGGCTTGGAAACGGCCTTGCTTCATCTGCAGGGCGGCAGCTTTTCATGGGCTGATACGCCTTTCAGCCGGGGGGAGCAAGGCATTCCTATCAATGGATTGGTGTGGATGGGCACTTATGAGGAGATGTATCAGCGGATGCGTGAAAAGATTGAGGCAGGATTCCGCTGCATCAAGCTGAAGATCGGTGCTATTGATTTTGAACAGGAAATGGCGCTGTTGTCTTATCTGCGCAGTCATTTTACCCCCGAGGAAATTACCTTACGGGTCGATGCCAACGGAGCTTTTTCGCCCGAAGAGGCACCGGAAAAGTTGCAGCGGCTGGCTGCGCTGTCCATTCATTCCATTGAGCAGCCTATCCGGGCAGGTCAGTGGGAGGCGATGGGTAAGCTGTGTGCCGTTTCGCCTGTTCCCGTGGCCCTTGATGAGGAACTGATCGGAGTTAACCGTCGGGGAGAGAAAGAGGCTCTGCTCGATGCCATCTGTCCGCCGTATATTATCCTGAAACCTTCGCTTCACGGAGGTCTTTCCGGCTGTGAAGAGTGGATGGAACTGGCCCGTCAGCGCGGCATCGGCTATTGGATCACTTCGGCCCTGGAGTCGAATGTCGGTTTGAATGCCATTGCGCAATGGTGTGCTACCTGGCAGCCTGTGTCTCCGCAAGGCTTGGGCACCGGACAGCTTTTCCTGGATAATTATCAGTTACCTGTTCCCTTGGAAATCAGACATGGAGAATTGTGGATGGGAGATTGACTGGCTAAGTCCGGAGAAGGACTTTCAGTCTGAAGTACATGCCTTTCAGGCAGAGTGGGAGGATGATAAAGACTGGGTGTGGGTGCAGACTTCCGGCTCTACGGGAGCACCGAAGCCCTTGCAGGTGGAGAAGCAGCGGATGCTGGCCAGTGCGCAGACCACGCTTTCTTTTCTAGGATTGAATCGGGGCGACAGTGCTTTGCTCTGTTTGCCTGTGAAATACATTGCCGGAAAGATGATGTTGGTGCGGGCTTGGTGGTACAGACTGTCGCTGTGGGCAGTGGCTCCTAGCAGTCATCCGTTAGCGGGCTTGCAGCAGGCGCCTGTGTTTGCGGCCATGACACCGATGCAGGTTATCCGGTCTCTTCAGGTAGAGGAAGAACGGAACGTGCTGCGGGAGATCCGGCAGTTGATTATCGGCGGGGGAGCAGTAGAGCCTTCGCTGGCAGCGGTGTTGCGTGATTTTCCGTATGCGGTGTGGTCTACCTACGGCATGACGGAGACTTTGTCGCACATTGCTCTCCGCCGGCTCAGCGGTCCGGAAGCATCCGGTTGGTATGAACCTTTTGAGGGAGTGCAGGTCAGTTTGAGCGAGGATCAGACTCTTCGTATCCAGGCTCCGGCTGTGTGCAGCCAGGTGCTTCAGACAAACGATATCGCTGAGCTCCGGCCGGATGGCTGTTTCCGCATTCTGGGTCGGAAGGATAATGTGATAAACAGTGGCGGGGTCAAGATTCAGATAGAACAGTTGGAAGAGGTGATCCGTCCGTTTCTCACGGTGCCTTTCCAGATTTCTTCGGTATCTCATCCGGTGCTGGGCGAAGAAACCGTCCTGTTGTTGGACCGGCAGGCTGCATCGGCAGGTTCTCCCGAAGATTGGCTGTTGCAGGCTCAGAAAGCATGTGAGCGCCTGTTGCCGCCGTACTGGAAACCGCTGCGTGTCATGGTAGTGGAGCAGCTGCCTTGGACAGAAACGGGCAAGCCCAGTCGGGCGAAAGCGAAAGAATTGGCCGCACTTTTGATGCGGAGTTGATTTTTTCTTACTGCAGATGGCGCGGATTCTGATGAAGGATTTCCTGAATAGGAAAAAATCCGCGTCACCTGTCAGTGATGGCTTAATTGAAGCGCTGTTCTACCCCTCGCAAGGTGAGCTGTATGCGTTTCCGTTCGGTATCAATGCTGAGCACCTTGACGCGTACATGCTGATGGATAGACACCACTTCGTTGGGGTCGGTGATGTAGCGGTCAGCAAGCTGGGAGAGGTGTATCAACCCGTTTTCCTTGATGCCGATATCCACAAAGGCACCGAAATTGGTAATATTGCCCACAATGCCGGGCAGTTCCATGCCTACCTGTACATCTTCCAGTGTCCGCACGTTTTTATCAAATTCAAACACTTTAATGGGGCCGCGGGGGTCTCTGCCCGGCTTTTCCAGTTCCTGCAGGATGTCGTGCAGAGTAGGCATACCTACCGTGGGGGTGAGGTAGCGCTGAGGCTCAATCTGGGCTCGCAGTTCCTTGCTGGCTATCAGTTCTGCCACGTTGCATCCCAGGTCTTTGGCCATCTGCTCCACAATGCAGTAGCTTTCGGGGTGTACGGCGGTATTGTCCAGCGGGTTCCTGGCTCCGGGAATGCGGAGGAATCCGGCACACTGCTCAAAGGCTTTGGCTCCCATGCGCGGCACTTTCAGCAGTTCCTTGCGCGACTGGAAGGCTCCGTTTTCTGCCCGGTAGTCTACGATATTCTGTGCCAGTTGCGGACCTAAGCCTGAAATGTAAGTCAGCAGGTGACGGCTGGCCGTGTTCAGGTTCACGCCTACCAGGTTCACACAACTTTCCACAGTCTGGTCGAGCGACTTCTTCAGTTTGGTCTGATCCACATCATGCTGATACTGTCCTACACCGATTGATTTCGGATCGATTTTCACCAGTTCGGCCAGCGGATCCATCAGCCGTCGGGCAATGGACACCGCACCGCGTACCGTTACATCATATTCCGGAAACTCTTCGCGTGCTATCTTCGAAGCTGAATAGATAGAAGCCCCTTGTTCACTAACCACAAACACCTGTACATTCTGATGGAAAGGAATGTGCTTGAGAAATTCCTCCGTTTCGCGGCTGGCCGTGCCGTTGCCCACAGCAATGGTTTCCACCTGATAGGCTTCTACCATTTTCTGGATTTTGGCAACCGCTTCTTTCGGTTTGTTGACCGGAGCATGCGGATAGATGTTTTCATTGTGCAGCAGGTTGCCTTGAGCATCCAGGCACACCACCTTGCATCCCGTGCGGAATCCGGGGTCAATGCCCATCACCCGTTTCTGTCCCAGCGGTGAAGCCAGCAGCAGTTGCCGCAGGTTGGCTGTAAATACGCGGATGGCTTCGTCGTCTGCCTTTTCCTTGCTCGAAGCGGCAAACTCCGTTTCGATGGAGGGTTTCAACAATCGTTTGTACGAGTCTTGTACCGCCATAGACACCTGTTCGCCACACGCATTCCGGCTCCGCACAAAGCGCCGTTCCAGGCGTTCGGTACAGTTGGCATCATCCGGCCCCAGGCTCACCTTCAGGCATCCTTCTGCCTCTCCGCGCCGGATAGCCAGCAGCCGGTGTGAGCTGCACCGGCGCAGTGGTTCCTGGCAGTCAAAATAATCGCGGTAATTGGCCGCTTCGGCTTCTTTCCCTTTCACCACCTTGGCCGTGAGCACAGCCTGGTGTGCAAAAGCGTTGCGCACCTGATTCCGGGCACTTTCATCCTCGCTGATCTGTTCGGCCAGGATATCGCGTGCTCCTTTCAGAGCCTCTTCTACATCCTTCACCTCACCTTTGACAAACCGGGCTGCCTGGCGTTCCAAATCCGGCTCACGTTGCCACATCAGCAGTGTGGCCAGCGGTTCCAGCCCTTTTTGGCGGGCCACTTCCGCGCGGGTGCGCCGCTTCGGCTTAAAAGGCAGATAAAGGTCCTCGAGCACAGCCGAATCCCACGTTCCGGCAATGCGTTTTTCCAGTTCGTCAGTCAGCTTGCCCTGTTCGCGGATGGTGTTCAGAATCGTATCCTTGCGTTTGGCCAGCTCGTTGAGTTTCTCCGACTGGTTTTTGATGGCTTCGATCTGTACCTCGTCCAGGCCGCCGGTGGCCTCCTTGCGGTAACGGCTGATGAAGGGCACAGTGGCTCCATCTTTCAGCAGTGACAAGGTGTTGGCTATTTGCTTTTCAGAGAGTTGCAGAGTTTCTGCTATCAGTTTATGAAATAGATCTGTCATACGTCGATGTTGTAATTTTGAAGTTTTGCAGGCAAAAATACGAAAAACAATTGGCTTTTCTTTATATTTGCCGTCTAGAACTCAAAACAGATAAAAACTATGAACTTAACCTCTCAAAAATCAAACCGTTCCTGGCTGAAGGGACGATGGTGGATGTGTCTGTGTTTCCTGCTGGGAACCACTCTGGGCCTGGCGCAAGAACGTCAGGTGCAGCTCAAGCTGGTGCAGACCAGTGATATCCACGGCAATTTCTTTCCATACGACTTTATCCGTCAAACCGAGGCAGCCGGGAGTCTGGCGCGGGTATCGGCCTTTGTCAGAGAAGCCCGTCAGACATGGGGCGACCGTCTGATTCTGGTGGATAACGGGGATATCCTGCAGGGACAGCCTTCGGCCTATTACTATAATTTTATAGATACAGCCTCTGTGCATCTCACTGCCGCGGTGATGAATTACATGAAATATGATGCCGGCAATATGGGGAATCATGATATAGAAACCGGTCGGGCCGTGTTCGACCGTTGGGCTTCTGACTGTGAATTTCCGATGCTGGGAGCCAACATCCTGGATACATCAACCGGGCAGCCGCATTTCAAGCCCTATGTGGTGCTGGAACGCGATGGGGTAAAGGTGGCCATCCTGGGTATGATAACCCCGGCCATTCCGGTGTGGCTCTCGGAGAATCTCTGGCAGGGACTGCGTTTTGAGGATATGGAAGAAACGGCCCGGCATTGGGTGAAAATCATTCAGGAACAGGAGAAGCCGGATGTGCTGGTGGGAGTGTTTCATGCCGGTAAGCGGCCGCAGCTTATGGCCGGACTGTATCGCGAAAATGCTTCGCTCGATGTGGCACGCCGGGTGCCTGGATTTGATGTGGTATTGATGGGGCACGACCATGCTCGGGCTTGTATGAAGGTGGCCAATGAGGCTGGCGATTCGGTGCTGGTGCTCAATCCGGCCAGCCAGGGACGTGTGGTGAGCAACGCCACGCTGACGCTGACTTTAAAGGACGGGCAGGTTATCCGGAAGGAATCGGAAGGCGAACTGACGGACATGGCAGCTTATGCACCCGATGAGGCTTTCATGCAGCATTTTGCACCGCAATATAAGGCAGTGAGCCAGTTTGTAACCAAGAAGATAGGCCGGATCACGGAAACCATTTCCACCCGGCCGGCTTATTTCGGTCCGTCGGCTTTTGTGGATCTCATCCACAGCCTGCAGCTGGCCATTAGCGGAGCGTCTGTTTCCCTGGTGTCTCCTCTCTCTTTTGATGCCGAAATCCGCCAGGGAGATATTACCGTGAGCGATATGTTCAGCCTGTATAAATATGAAAACATGCTTTACACCATGCGTCTTAGCGGAAAGGAAATCAAGGATTTGCTGGAAATGTCGTATGGGCAGTGGATGAATGAGATGAAAGGGCCGGACGACGACCTGCTGCTCTTGCGTGAATCGTCTGCAGGCCGGCAGACGGCACACCGGAGCACCAGAGCCGGCAATGAGGAACGTGCCAGTTTCCGTTCCCCCAGCTATAACTTTGATTCCGCAGCAGGTATCCTCTATACGGTGGATGTCACCCAACCGGCCGGACAGCGTATCCACATCCGGAGTATGGCCGACGGCAGCCCATTCTTATTAGATAAGGTATATGAAGTAGCCCTTAATTCCTATCGTGGAAATGGTGGAGGCGAGTTGCTGACCAAGGGAGCCGGTATTCCGCAAGGTGAACTGAAGAACCGCATCGTGCGTTCCACCGACAAAGACCTGCGTTATTATCTGATGCAGTATATCGAGCAGCAGGGGGTAGTTACTCCAAAGGTGTTGAATCATTGGCAGATTATTCCAGAAAAATGGGTAAAACCGGCAGCTCAGCGAGATTATATGAAACTATTTGGTGTAAATCCAGAATAATTTACTATCTTTGCGCCCTCAAAACAATGATTGAGGGCGCAAGCTTTTAAAAAAAAGACGTGAAGTATAAAGTGAGAAAAATAATCGGTGCATTATCCTTGTTGATACTCTTTGTGGCGTATCAGGCAAGTATCACGGCGTTTACCCACGTCCATTATGTCAATGGAGTGCTTATCACGCACTCGCACCCGTTCAGTGGTGCTCACTCTCATAGCAAGCCCCAATTGCTGGTCATTGATCGGTTGTCGCATTTCTTGATGCCCGATCAGGAATCCGTGGAAATACTGCATCCGCTGCGTCCGTTGCTGGCGGTAGTGGATACTACTCCTTTGCTTTATGAGGCACAGGTGGAATCACGGGAAGTTCTGTCGCTTCGGGCTCCTCCATTCTGACTCTTTTTCTTTACTTTAGGCCGTTCTGGTGGAACGTGTCTTCTTTCTGCCATTTCGCGCAGGAAGGTTTTTTATTAAAATAATCAGCCGTGCAACCGGGTAGCGCTGGATTCTGGTGCCATTGTCGGGTTGTATCTTAGCAGAATAGCACACTAATTCTTCATGAATTAGTGTACTACTTCCGCGGGATTAGTGTACTACTTCCGTGGGATTAGTGCACTATTTCCAGGGAAGTAGTGGAGTAATTCTACAGGAATTAGTATGCACTTTCTGTAGCTATAAAAAAACGAGTTAGAAGAATTTATCAATGAAAAAATATATTTTTGCTGTGGTGTGCCTGTTGGCTGCCATTCAGGCCGTTGTGGCCAGTACTCCGATCAAGGAGGGAAACATGATTTCGGGACATGTAATTGAAAAAGGAACGGAAGTCAACATTCCGTATGCTACCATTCTGATTGTGGGTACCGACTTGGGTACTGTGTCTAATGAAGAGGGACAGTTTCAGTTCAAGAATCTGAAGGAAGGAAAATATACACTGCGTGTGTCTGCAGTAGGCTATAAGACTCAGGTCAAAGACGTGCTGGTCAACAAGAACTATACTGCATTGCTCCATTTCCAGATGGAGGAGGAGAGCTTTATGACAGATGAGGTCGTGGTGTCGGCCAACCGTAACGAGGTGAGCCGGAAGGATGCTCCTGTCGTGGTGAACGTGATGAGTACCAAACTCTTTGAGGCGGTCAACTCTACCGATCTGGCCAAGTCGCTCAATTATCAGTCGGGGCTGCGCGTGGAGAATAACTGCCAGAACTGCGGTTTCCCGCAGGTGCGTATCAACGGACTGGAAGGCCCGTACTCTCAGATTCTGATCAACAGCCGTCCGGTGGTCAGTGCCTTGAGCGGAGTGTATGGCCTGGAACAGATTCCTGTAAATATGATAGAACGCGTGGAGGTGGTACGCGGTGGGGGCTCTGCCCTTTTCGGTGCCAATGCCGTGGGAGGTACTATCAACATCATTACCAAAGACCCTGTGAATAACTCTTTCCAGGTTTCAAGCATGTTCTCTAACCAGGACGGCAAGTCCTGGCAGCAATACATGGGAGCCAATGTATCCATGGTTTCCAAGGATAATACATATGGTATTGCCTTGTACGAATCTTACCGTAACCGGAATCCGTACGACCGCGATGATGACGGTTTTTCAGAATTGGGTAAATTGAACATGAACAGCTTCGGCTTCCGTTCTTACTATCGTCCTACTCATTTCAGCCGCATCAGCCTGGAATATCACATGACCAACGAGTTCCGCCGCGGAGGAAATAAGTTTGACCTCCAGCCGCACGAAACCGATATTACCGAACAGACCAAGCATATCATCAACAGCGGGGGAATCAGCTATGACCAGTTCTGGAATGAATACAAGCATAAGCTTTCCGTGTATGGCTCTATTCAGCACACAGACCGTAACAGCTATTACGGGGCAGAACAGAATGCCAATGCCTATGGCAAGACGAATGACCTGACATGGGTAACCGGGGCGATGTATGTAGGAAACATGGATCAGTGCTTGTTTGCTCCAGCTACCTTTACCGGAGGATTGGAGTATCAGGAAAATAAACTGCACGACATCATGACGGGTTACAACCGTGACATGAAGCAGCATGTACGCATTGCCAGTGCGTTCATACAGAATGAATGGAAGATGGATAAGTTTACCATGCTGGTGGGAGGCCGTCTGGATAAGCATAATCTGCTGGATAACCTCATCTTCAGCCCGCGTGTGAATCTGCTCTACAAGCCCAGTGATGGATTTCAGGCACGACTCACCTATTCAACGGGTTTCCGGGCTCCGCAAGCTTATGATGAAGACCTCCATATCCTGGCAGTAGGAGGCGAAGGACTGCAGGTACGCATGGGTGATAACCTGCGCGAAGAGCGTTCCAACAGCTTCAGCGGTTCTGTAGACTGGACTACCACAATCGGTCACTGGCAGGCCAATATCCTGGTGGAAGGTTTCTATACTCATCTGGATCATGTCTTTACCTTGGGGAATATCTACGAAGACGAACATGGCAACAAAGTGCAGGACCGTATCAATGGAGACGGTGCGCGTGTGTATGGTGCCAATCTGGATGCGAAAATCGCTCACGGCAAGGAAGTGGCTCTGCAAGCCGGATTTACCGCTCAGCGCAGCCGCTATACAGCAGATATGACCTGGGGTGAAAATGAAAACAATACCACCCGCCGCATGACGCGTACTCCGGATTATTACGGCTATTTTACGCTGACTTCTGCACCGCTGAAGAATTTCGACTTTTCACTCTCGGGTACTTATACCGGCAGAATGGTTGTTCCTCACCTGGCCGGTTATATCGAAGAAGAACGTCTGGAACATACACCCGACTTCTTTGATATGAATCTGAAGCTCAACTATACCTTCGTGCTGCACGATCATATCAAGCTCCAGCTCAGCACGGGAGTGCAAAATATATTCGACAGTTTCCAGAAAGATCTGGATAAAGGTACCTACCGTGATTCCGGCTATTTCTATGGCCCCACGCAGCCCCGTACCTTCTTCATCGGATTCAAAATCATGAACTAAGCCCGGGGTGTTGATCCAATCAGGCTGAAATTGTTGTTGGTTTGCCGAATAAGTTCTATATTTGCGGATAAATCGATTCGCAAATATGGAACATCGGAATATACGCAATGTAGACATAGCTGTTATCAACCAGCTGCCCAAAATAGATTTTATCGGCAATGATTTTGCTATCTTTGATGATGTGAGGGATGTTCCCTTTTTCCCGTATCCGGCGCGCTTGAATGCGGCTTGTTTTATTGTCTGCCTGCACGGGCAGAGCAAACTGAACATCAGTCTGCGTGACTGCTGTCTTCAGCCTAATACGATGGCAATCATCTTGCCGGATCAGATTGTGCAGCAGCTGGACCGTACCGATGATTTTTCCGGTCTGTTTATAGCGGTGGCCAAAGATTTTATGGATGAGGTCATCCCTACGTTGCAGAAATTGTTTCCTCTGTTTTTTCGCATCAAGGAAGCTCCTTGTGTGCGCATCACTCCCGAAGAAGTGGAATCTTTTCGGGAATACCATTCTTTTTTGTGGAAAAAAGTAAAATTGAAAGAGAGTCAGTTCCGGAAAGAGATTACCAAGGGACTGCTCCTTTCTTTGTTTTATGAGATTTATACCATTTACCAGGGACATACCCTGACCGAATCACGCCCCAAGAGCCGCAAGGAAGAGCTTTTCGAGCGGTTTATCCGCCACATTTCAGCCCAGTTTAAGCAGGAACGGAGTGTGACGTATTACGCGGATAAAATGTGCCTCACTCCGAAGCATCTCTCCACCGCTGTGAAAGAAGTGAGCGGCAAGACCGCCAGCGAATGGATAGACGGTTTGGTGCTGCTCGAAGCCAAAGCCTTGCTGAAGTCGTCAGAAATGAGCATACAGGAAATCTCTGAAGAACTGCATTTTGCCAACCAGTCATTTTTCGGCAAATACTTCAAGCATCACCTGGGTATGTCGCCCAAAGAATACCGGAAACTGGGTGTATAAGGATCAGAGACTGCCGGCCCGTACACGGCTTAAGGTTTCCGGTGTCATGAGCAGATAGGAAGCAATGTGCGACAGAGGAGCCCGCTTTACGATTTCCGGATGCATCTCCATGAGGCGGGTATAGCGTTCGTGAGCCGTTTCAAACCGCCAGGAGTCCGCTTTGATTTGTGAAACGATCAGAGAAAATTCCAGCACTTTGCGGTAGAACAGATTGATTTCCCAGGAGGTTTCTGTGAGCAGCATCAGTTTTTCATAAGGCAGCAGATACACAATGCTGTCTTCGAGTGCTTCAATCATGAGGCGGCTCGGCTCCTTCTTCAGCATGCTCTCTATGCACATGATGATGCAGTTTTCATAAGAAAAGTGTTCGGTTACATCTTTTCCGTTCTTATAATAGTATTGTCTTAGCATACCTTTCCCTACAATCACTACGTTGTGACTGACTTGCCCTTCCTGCAGAAGCAGCTCTCCTTTGCTCACTTCCTTTCTAATCAAGATGCTTTCCAATTGGTGTCTTGCTTCGGGCCGCATGCTAGGGTAGCGTGAGTTTACCGTAGCATGGAGGGTCGTTTTTAAAAGTTCATCCATATGGTCTAGTTTTTTAGATTTCTAACTACAAAGATAGGGTATTTCTATAAGATGACCAAGCCGACAGAAAAACTTTCAAAAATAAACAAATTTTTTTAGATGCTTTTCTGTCTGAATATTAAGTATTTATTAAAAAACGGCTAAAATTCTTCGAAAAAAAATGCTGGAAAGATTTGGAGGTTATAAAAAAACCTCTTACCTTTGCAGCGCATTTGAGAGATAATGCAACACTAAAATAATAAAATGGTTAAAAGGAAGTTTGGGTGAGTGGCTGAAACCACCAGTTTGCTAAACTGACGTACGGGTAACCGTACCGGGGGTTCGAATCCCCCAGCTTCCGCAACCTAATGCACTCTTAGCTCAGTTGGTAGAGCAACTGACTCTTAATCAGTGGGTCCAG
>Ash_p1__coassemble_407_pt1 | contig 26283 bp, 20 predicted proteins | sample Ash_p1__metabat2_low_PE_028 | metagenome-assembled genome bin Ash_p1 | reverse complement strand
TCAACTGCTTAGAGATGCCTTTGGTGATGGGGTACAAACGGGTACCAGAACCACCAGCTAAAACGATTCCTTTCATAGATGATTAGTATGTAATAATTTCTTTCAGTTTCTGAATCTGTGAATCTGCAATTTTTTCCTCCAGCATGCGCTGATAGAAAGTCTGATGGTGGGTATCACTCCCTACCCGATGATACAGACCAGCCTGGAGTAAGTTTTTTGCCTTGGCCTGTGCCTCTTTTCCATACAGACCGACCAGAGACGGTAAGTTAAGCTGAAAAGACACCTGGGCATCGTGCAACTGGCGATAGTCCTTGAGCTGCATGTAGACATAGCGCTCAGGGTGTGCCAACAATGGATAATAGCCTTTCTGCTGAATGCGGTGCAGCGTGTGCTGCAAGCCCATGGGCGGATTGAAATAGGAAGTTTCTACCAACAGGTATCGTTTCCCTTCGTCCAAGGGTAAGAGATCATCTGCAGCCAGGCGCTCTTCAAACAGGTTATCGAGCATGTATTCCGCTGCCAGATTAAGTTCGATGGTTCCCCGATACTGAAGAGTCAATTCCGCAAAACGGGCCTGAAGAAAGGCGGTTTCGTTGGGAATGTCCTCCATAATGTGTGGGGTCAGCCAAAGTTTCCGAACCCCTGCCTCCTCCATCAGATGCAGGATGACAAGGGTTTCTTCCAGCGTCTGCACCCCGTCGTCCACCCCGGGCAGGAGGTGACTGTGACAGTCTGCCAGCCCGGTGAGGATGCCGCTTTGGAGAAAGTTTTTTTTCCGTTGGAATGGCCACATAGCTGCTCAGTTATTTATTTTTTAGAATTGCCGTAATGATAACCGGAACCGTAGCCGTAATGATAACCGTAGCGGTAGCCATAACGGTAGCCGTAATGTCCGCTACTGCTCTGGGTACCATTCAGAATCATGGCCATATTCTTGAATTTCTTTTCTTGATAGATGGTATCCAGTTGCGGAAGCATGCTGCGTTCCAGCAAACCTGCACGGACTACAAAGATGGTACGGTCTGCCCACTCGGTGATAATCTGGGTATCGGCCACGAGCTCAATGGGCGGACAGTCTATCAGTATATAATCGTACTGTGCTTTCAGGGTCTGGATAGCCTGGCGCAAACGTTCACCAAAGAGCAGTTCGGTGGGATTGGGAGGAATGGTTCCTACCGGCAATACATGCAGGGAGCCATGCTGCTCATCCGTCACAATCAAATCGGTGAGTCGGTCTGCCCGTCCGCTCAGATAATCGCTCAAACCTACTTTCGGAGAATGAACATACGCAGAAGTAGAGGCATGACGGAAGTCGCCGTCAATAACCAGCACTTTTTTCTTATTAATGCTCAGACTGACACCCAGGTTCATAGTCAGGAAGGATTTACCGCTGCCGGGGTTGAAGGAGGTTACTGCTATGACTTGCGTAGGCTGGTCTTTGCCGGACATGAACTCCAGATTGGTGCGCAGCACACGGAATGCCTCATTAATCATATCACGATTGCCTTCCTTCACCAGAATGGCATGCTCTACCAGTTTCTGCTTTCCGAAAGGTTTCTTTTTACCGGTGATGCACAAAGGAATTTCTCCAAGGAACGGAAGGCTGAGCGATTCGATGTCTTTCCGCCCGCGTACCCGGGTGTTCATATTCTCACCAACAAAGATAATAACTACCGGTACCAGCAGACCTAAAGCAAAAGCCACCAGCAGGATATTCTTCTTGATGGGTGCTGTAGGAATCATACTGCCGTTAGGCTTGGTGATGATCCGGGTGTTGTAGGCAGTAAATGCCTGTGAAAGTTCGTTCTCTTCGCGTTTCTGCAGCAAGTAGAGGTAAAGCGACTCTTTGACTTTCTGCTGGCGTTCTACACTCAGCAGGTATTTTGACTGCTTCGGATTGGAAGCAATCTGGGAGGTAGCCTCTCCACCGATGGTTTTCAAGCTGCGTATCTGAGCATTCAATGCCACCATCTGATTATCAATAGAGCTGACCAAAGCAGTACGCAAAGCATCCAATGCCTTATCCATTTCGATGACCAGGGGATTCTTGGTACTACTGTGCGACACCAGGCTGTTTCGTTCCAGCAACTGAGTATTGTACTCATTGAGCTGGGTAGACAGGCTGGAGTTTTCAATGCCGGAATTGGCAGGGAGCAGCTGGTACTTGTTGTTTTCATTGGTCAGATAGCCGCGGATGTAACGCGCCATGTACACCTGGTTATTGAGTTCGCGGATAGCGGCATTGGCTTCGTTGGCCTGGGCCATATACATGCTGGCAGCTGCCTGTACGTCCGGCATCAGATGCTGGCTCTTGAACGAGGAAATGTCGTCGTCCACATTGCCCAACTCGCCTTCGATCACTCCCAGACGTTCGTTGATGAACATGGAGGTGCTGACAGCAATCTGATTCTTGTCCTTTACCCAATTTTCGTTATAAACGGCAATCAAGGTGTTAAGGACATCTTCGGCACGCTGAGTGGAAACATCCTGATAGGACAAGGTTATGATATTGGACTTCTCATCGTTTTGTGACACGGTAAGCGAAGCACAGCATGCAGCAGTTACTGACGATAAAGGCTGGCGGGTAACATAAATGGTCTGCGCTGCCTGACTGGAATAAACTGCCGAAGGAGTGATGATGATTTTACCGACAGGTGTCTGGATACTGTCATTGAAAGCCCCCTGATACATCTGATCGCCATCAATCTTCTGGCCATTGTGTACGAAAGCGGAAAGCTGGAACAAACCGTCTTTCTGTAACGTCAACTGAAAAGCAGCTGACTCGTTTTCAGGAAAATCTACTAAAGTGGCATGTACAGGCAACTGATTGCCATAAATGGTACGCTTGTGAAAAGTGCCTTCTACCTGATAGTTCACATCCAAATGCAGACGCGCTGCTACCTCGTGCATCAGGTCAGTAGAACGCATAGTAACCATCTCATTGTATACGCTGGTATTGGTAGCAAAGATGCCTAAATCTGAAAAGGATTCCATACCTGTAGAGGAAGACTGTCCTTTGGAATCGTCTTTAATCAGAATGGAAGCTGTTCTCAAGTAGACAGGCGGTGTAGTAAGCAGATAATAAGCTGCCACGCCTAAACAGAGAGTCAGCGACAATACAAACCAATGCCATTTGTTCAGACAAAGGTATAACAGGTCCTGAATAGTCATGAAGTCCTGAGTAGACTTATTTTGAAGGGTTGCCATATTTCAGTTTTTTTTATTTAGCAATAAGTACAGCAATTGACATGATAAAAGAGGCCAGCGAAAACCAGAAGGAAGTGCTGCGCACGGTATTACCGTTGACCGTAGACTGACGGGCTTTGGTATCATTCGGTTCAACATAAATCACATCGTTCTGTTTCAGATAATATGCCGGCGATGTATAGATGTGTTCTGCAGAGCAGAGGTTGACACCATACACACGCTGTTTGCCCTCTTCGTTACGAAGCACCATCACTTTCTCACGCTTGCCGTGAATGGTCAGATCGCCTGCCTGACTCAAGGCGTCCAGCAAGGTAAGACAATCTTTATCAATATTATAACGTCCCGGATTATTCACTTCACCTAATACAGAGATACTCAAGTTGAGGTAATCAACAATCACTACCGGATCTTTGATCAGGTCATGAGACTGAAGCTCTTTTTTAATATAGACGGCTACTTCTTCACGGGTCATGCCAGCCAGATGGATAGAGCCCAATACGGGAAAATCAACATTGCCTTGGCTATCTAAGGTGTATCCCAGTTCTACCTGCGTGTTAGAAGAATTTCCTTCTCCTTTAGACAGGTTAAATAAGGTGGTAAGACGAGGGTCCTGACTGTTCACGATAATAGAAAGCTTGTCTTTGGGTTGCAGGCGAATGTCAGTAGCCTCTGTCAACGCCAATTCACTTTCACCGGGGCGCAAGTCTTGAAAATACGTAATGGTTTTGGGAGTGGAGCAGGCACCTAAAAACAGGAGGGCTGCTGCCAGTGCTAAATACTTACAAAATTTCATATCGATATTAAACTATAGTTTTTGATTTGACTAATCGCATCTGGCGGGTCAACCAGATATTGGCCAACGTCCAGATGGAAACATCCAGAACAAGCAGCATGGTTACATCCAAGAAACGAGACAACAGAATGTTACCCAAGGTAAAGCCGACAGAAAGAAATACGATGGTCACCATAGCTGCCCGCTGCTGCATGCCAATGGCCAGCAGCTTATGATGAATATGATTCTTGTCAGGCAAGAACGGATTCTTACCATTTCTGACACGATGAAGATACACTCGCACCACATCAAAGCAGGGCACTATCAATGGTGAATAGGCCAGTATAAAGGGATTGGAGTGAACCGTAGCAACATCTTCCGGAAATTCGTGAATCATACGCAGACTGAGAATACAAATCATCATGCCTACAGTCAGACTGCCGGTATCTCCCATAAATATCTTTTTCTGCTTTTCAGCATCACCAAATACATTGTAATAAAAGAAGGGCACCAGAACCCCCAAGGTAGCAAACGACAGCATAGCATAAATGTATTCATCTATCAGCAAAAAAATAACCCCATAAAAGAGCATGGCTACCCCACACAAACCGGAAGCCAATCCGTCAATCCCATCGATCAGATTGATGGCATTAATTATAAACACTACTGCAAAAATAGTCAACAATCCACCTATCCAATAAGGTAGTTCGTGAATATATAATAATCCATACAAATTACTGATCCACAATCCGCCTCCAATCATCATCAGACCGCAACTGATCTGTATGATAAATTTAGCACGGTAGCGGATACCTATCAAATCATCAGCTATCCCTACCAAGTACAGGAGCAGGATGGCACAAAATCCGAACGCTAAGGTACGACTCTCTGAAACTACTACATGCAAAAGGTCGCTATACCCAAATAGCTGACTGAAACCCAAGAGAATCACTACTGAAAAGAAAACGACCGGTTTAAAGGCAATTCCTCCCAAACGGGGTACTACACCTTGGTGAATTTTGCGTTCATCGGGTATATCGAACAGACTTTTCCGAAAGGAAATCAGTAGGATTTGCGGGATTAATACACCGGCACAAAAGGCACTTACCAGAAACACAAGAATAGAATTGACCGTCCAAAAGGCGTCAAGACTGGGAATAGCAAGAAACTGCATCATGAAGATATTTGTATCAGACAAATTGAATAAATTCCGGGAGAACTTCCACCCCAACCGCCAGATGTCCTTTTAACTCAACCAGCAGACGTTTCACCTTACTGCCCCGGGTGGTAAGCAGGCAACCTTCATAACCGTTGAGAGGGCCGCCTATGATACGAATTTTACGTCCATGCATTTGCGGTGTAATCTCTTCTGACAAATAATATTTGGGAGATTCGGACTGACTGACGGCAAACATGAATTGTTCCATTTCCGCATCTGACACAACCATAGGTTGCCGATAGGTATTCCGCAACCAGCGATACTGAAGTGTCTGGGTGCTTTCTACAATGGGGTCGAGGTGCTGACGGGTGTCACAGACAAAAAGCAAATCCTGCATAAAAGGGATTTTTTCGCGTACCTTCTTGCCTTTCCGCATCGTAATTTCCCATTTCATGGGTACAAAAACTTTCACATCCAATTCCTGGAGTTGCTTATAGGCAGGCTCTTTGGCGTTGCGGCGCTTTAAATCACGCATGACAAACCATTGTGTTTTATCTTGAGCGTTCATCTCTATATTTCGGTTAGGACAATTTCTTCCAATCCTGCTTAATTCAACTATTTCCTGTAAATCAAGCAGTTATAAGTAGTTTCTAAAAAGATTGTACGCTGAGGTTCAACTGGTATTTTATGCCTCACTTGCGTGTATTAATGAGTGTGCTATTATCCTGCAATGCAAATATCTTCCTAAGAGATGAAATAGGTGGAGACTGGTCTGTTAAATTATTGGATTCCAATTAAATAAAAGAACAAAGCTTAATTATATAAAATTGATGCATGTTGGACACAATTTTTTTTAATCGGATTAATAAAAAAAATATTTAATTTATGCACTTATTTTTAGATTTTTTTGTACTTTTGCCGTGTAAATCTTCATCTCTTAGGAAGATATCTGGTCTGCTCCGCACCTCCAATTCCATTATCAGAGGCTTTCCTACCCTACACCTTATTATAATGACATCAGAATTTGCAGATTGGCTTTGTCTACTACGGCCGTATCCAAAGAGGCCAGGTAGATACGGGTGGTCTGTTCTGAATCGTGTCCCAAGGCTTCGCTGATAACAGACAGTGCGATGTTTTTGCTCTGGGCTATGCTGGCCCACGCATGGCGTGCCACATAGGTGGTAAGCGGTACGCTTAAACCGATAAGCTGACCGACCGTCTTCAGGTTCCGGTTGATGCGGTGCACCTCATTATGGTATTGCTTCCACTCGTCTATCCCGTTATTCTGAATAATAGGCAACAAATAGGGAGTATCTGCGGTGTCATACCGATCCAGGATGTCCTGCATGGGTTTCTCCCATTTGATATACAGCCGCTGCCCTGTCTTGTTACGACGGTAGCTGAGTATGCCGTTCTGCAAATCTTTCTTTTTCAGAAACACCATATCGACAAACGACATGCCCCGGGTATAAAAACTGAACATAAACAGGTCGCGTGCCCAGATCTGCGATTCTTTCTCCAGCTTGACATCGCGGATATCGCGGATGACATGCAGTGAGACGGCCCGCTTCCTGGTTTTCTCTACCCCAGTGTACACTTGCTTGAAAGGATATTGCTGCTGAACCAGGCCTTGCTCTACCGCCCGGTTATAGATGGCCCTCAGATTACGCATATAGTAGGAAGTACTGTTGGGACATAACCCGTTTCCTTTCAGCCAGCTTTCATAGCCTACCATGGCATACGAATCCATTTCGGACAAGGGAATATCTGCCTGCTCTCCCAGATAGTGTTCCAGGCTGCACAAGGCTTTACTGTAGGTATCTGCCGTACGCCATTTTCCTATTTTACGCAATTCGTCCAGCAGCATCTTTCCATACAGCAGAAAGCCGTATTCTTCGCCGGGGGCTACATACAGTTCCAGAATCTGCTGCACGGTAAACGATGTCTTCTTTTTCTCCAGCATACAGATGCAACTCCTAAGCCGACGCAGATCGGTGTCCATGCGACTTTTTAACATAGCCAGATAGGAACGGCGGCTCGCATCGGCTCCAGCAGCAATGAGAATCCCTCCCAGTACTGACTCCCATTCATGCGGGAATATTTTGTACCCGGTACGAATTTGTCTGACTGACTGTTTATGAATAAGCTGATAATAAATAATCCCCTCTTTATGACTGACTGTAGAGGGACGGAATTTTAATTTTATAGTTGCCATACACTCTTAATGGTTAATTTCATGATGAAATTAGCATAAATTACATACAGTGACAACTATCCAAGGGAAATTAGCCCATAATCACAGAATTCTGCTTCCGGGCATGCAATGAAAAAAGCCCTGATTCAGTTGTGAATCAGAGCTTTTTATAAGTTGGCGGTGCGTACGGGACTCGAACCCGTGACCCCATGCGTGACAGGCATGTATTCTAACCAACTGAACTAACGCACCTTTATGCTTTTAATACCTATTAAGGAACTCTCGTTTTTGATAACGGGTACAAAGGTAAGCATTTATTTTAAATTTGCAATACCTTTAACGGAAAAAATACTTTTTTTTCGCCAAAGGCTCATCTTATCGGAATTATGCTAACTTTGCAAGCAACATTAAACTTCATAGACATGAAAAATACACCAATTGCACGGAGTCTGATGGACCAGACAATCCGAGAGTTTGAACTGGCTGACTTTTCCAAAGCCACCATTCGTGAAGTGAAAGCCATCGCAGCCAAAGCGGAAGCAGCTTCGGGCGTGGAGTTTATCAAAATGGAAATGGGAGTGCCGGGATTGCCTCCCTCTGCCGTAGGGGTGAAAGCGGAAATAGAAGCGCTGCAGCAGGGGGTTGCCAGCCTCTATCCTGATATTAACGGGCTGGCTACCTTAAAGCAGGAAGCATCACGCTTTGTCAAAGCGTTTATCCAGGTAGATCTGGATCCTGAAGGCTGTATCCCGGTTACGGGCTCTATGCAGGGTACCTTTGCTTCGTTTCTTACCTGCTGCCAATGTCAGGAACAGAAAGATACCATCCTGTTTATCGACCCCGGTTTTCCGGTGCAGAAACAGCAGCTTACGGTGATGGGGAAAAAATATGAAACGTTTGATGTCTATGAATACCGGGGCTGCCGGCTGAAAGAAAAACTGGAAAGCTATCTGAAAAAAGGAAATATCGCGGCCATTGTCTACTCTAACCCCAATAATCCCAGCTGGATTTGCTTGAAGGAAGAGGAACTGCGCATCATCGGTCAGCTGGCTACACAATACGATGTGATTGTGCTCGAAGATCTGGCTTATTTTGCCATGGATTTCCGGCAGGATTTAAGTAGACCTTTCCAGCCGCCTTACCAACCTACCGTGGCACATTATACCGATCATTATGTTTTGCTGATTTCCGGTTCGAAGGCTTTCAGCTATGCCGGACAGCGCATCGGGGTGACCTGCATCTCTGACAAACTGTATCACCGGGCTTATCCCGGCTTCCAGACGCGCTACGGAGGCGGCACCTTTGGCAGCGTTTTTGTGCACCGCGTCCTTTATGCCCTTTCTTCGGGCACCAGTCACTCGGCACAATATGCTCTGGCTGCCATGCTCAAAGCTGCCAGCGACGGACAATACCGCTTTCTGGATGAAGTCAAGGTGTATGGCGAACGGGCCCGCCGCCTAAAGGAAATCTTCCTGCGTCATGGATTCTACCTGGTATATGACAATGACCTCGGCGAACCGGTAGCTGACGGCTTTTACTTCACCATCGGATATCCCGGCATGAGCAGCGGCGAGCTGGCCCTTGAACTGATGTATTACGGAGTCAGCGCCATTTCGCTGGTTACCACCGGCAGCCATCAGCAAGGACTGCGCGCCTGCACCTCTTTTATACAGGATCACCAGTATACTCTGCTCGATGAACGGATGGCTCTCTTTGCCGAGCATCATCCGGTCGGATAAGCTGCATCAACAGCACATCCTGATAGGCATCGCCTACCCGCCACCATTGCCTGAGGCAGCCGCACTCTACAAAGCCGCACGATGAAAACAGGCGGATGCTGCGGATATTATCGCTAGCAATGTGTACGGTGAGTTGTTTCATACGCAGAAATCCCAACGCATAATCGCACAGCAACTGCAGGGCCTCGGCAGCAAAACCCTGGCCCTGATATTCGCTGCGGATGGCCACTCCTACTTCGCCGTGACCATGCAGGGGGACAAATTCACTGATATCGAGGGTGCCCAGCACTACCCCCAGCTCACGATGCACAATCATCAGCCTCAGCTGCTGGTCGGCAAACATATCACATTGGGTGTTTTCGATATACTGCCGAACGGCAAAGCGGGAATAGGGTACCGTAAAATTGGATACATCCCACAATTGCGGATCATTCTCCATGGTGTATAATACCTCCAGATCTTCAGGCTCCACCGCCCGGAGATACACCTTCTCTCCTTGGAAATAATTTGATTTCATAAGGTATTTTATCGAGTTTTTATTCGTGATCGAGCTGCAACTCCCTGCGCAGACGCTGTTCGCCCGGCAGACAAAACAGCGAAGCTGTCAGACCGATCAAGGCACACAGCAATCCTTGGCTGCTCATCATCATATAATATGTAAAAAATCCTACCATCACCGGACACTCCAGCAAAGCCAGCCGCACAGCACTCCAGCGTACATACAGACGCAATGCCTGCGGCAGCGGAGCCGAATCAACCTGGCGGTTTAGCATCCAGGCAAAAAGGCGCAAGGATACCGGCACACAGACGGCCGCCAGCAAAATAGACATGGTTTCAGCCCAATATGCAGCGCGCACATGTCCGGCGTAGCAGCCTACCCAATCACCTCCCATTTCGCTGATTACTACCAACAGCACCGGCAAGGCCCAAAATACTAGATACAGCCGCTTCACCGAAACGGCCGTCTTTTTAATCTGTTCTTCTACCATTAAACTATCTTTATAAGATTACATACTTCCTTTAAAGGGCAAACGGTTGAGGATGCTGCGCCCCAGGGTGATTTCATCCGTATACTCCAACTCGTCACCGACTGAAACGCCACGGGCAATGACCGAAAGTTTCACCCCTGTCTTCTCCAGTTTCCGGTAAATATAGAAGTTGGTTGTATCGCCCTCCATCGTAGTGCTCAATGCCAGGATCACCTCTTGGATGCCACCCGCTTCTACCCGTTTCACCAGACTCTCTATCTGCAGGTCGCCGGGCCCCACCCCGTCCATGGGCGAGATGACCCCTCCCAGCACATGATACAAACCACGAAACTGCTGCGTAGCTTCTACTGCCATCACATCACGGATGTTTTCTACGACGCACACCACAGATGCATCGCGCTGCTGGTTGGCACAGATGGAGCACACCTCCGTGTCTGAGATGTTATGGCATACCCGGCAATACTTCACTTCCTTTTTTAATGTCATGATGGCCTGGCCAAAAGTTTCCACCGCCGATACATCCTGCCGCAGCAGATGAAGCACCAGGCGAGTGGCCGTCTTACGGCCGATACCAGGCAACTTGGCAAACTCATTCACCGCCTTTTCCAATAATATAGACGAAAATTGTCCGTTCATGTCTCTTTTTTATTCCTTATTCTGATTTTTAAGCAGACAAAGATAAACAGAATTCCCCATTCACCGCAAAATATTCTGAAATTAGTCGTACCTTTGCCGGGAATAGTATATTAAAAGAGAATCCATCATGAATATTAGCAGCGCTGAATTTATTATCAGTAACTCCGACGTCAAGAAATGTCCGGAGGGAAACTTCCCCGAATACGCGTTTATCGGACGCTCTAACGTGGGAAAATCCAGCCTCATCAATATGCTGACCGCACGCAAAGGGCTGGCCATGACTTCTTCCACTCCCGGGAAGACGATGTTAATCAATCATTTTTTAATCAACAAGAACTGGTATCTGGTAGACCTTCCCGGCTATGGCTATGCCAAACGCGGACAGAAGGGGCAACAACAGATTCAGAAAATCATTGAGGGCTATATCCTGCAACGGCCGCAGATGACCTGTCTTTTTGTGCTGATAGATTGCCGTCATGAGCCACAGCAGATTGACCTGGATTTCATTGAATGGCTGGGTGAAAACGGGGTACCGTTTGCCATTATATTTACCAAAGCCGACAAACTGAAAGGTGGACGGCTCCAAGCTAATATCCGACAGTACCTGACCAAACTGAAAGAACAGTGGGAGGAGCTTCCTCCTCATTTTGTCACTTCTTCTGAAAACCGTCTGGGACGGGAGGAGGTGCTGAACTACATTGACAGCATTAATAAAATGAGCTGAGAAATACCGGTTCTTCTCTGTTGAAGTAAAATTCTATCAGGGAGGCAGTCAACTCAATAAGCTGATTTTACAATCAGCTTATTGAGTTTTTTTATTTCATAATAAGAATATAAACCATAAAAGAAGGGCCGGTTCAAACTCTGTATAGAGTTATGAAACGACCCTTTCCTACATTCTTCAACCTGTATGAAGCTACAGGTACCAGATTAAATGCCCAGTGACTGGCGAACAGCTTCTACCTTCTTCACTGCTACAGCTTCTGCGCTGGCATAGCAGTTCGGGCAACCCATTTCACCTTTTACTTCCATATAGAACTTGATCTTCGGTTCTGTACCGGAAGGACGGACTGAAATCTTCGTACCATCTTCTGTGAAATACTGCAATACGTTAGAACTTTCCGGCATATCAAGAGCTGTTTCCTGACCGGCGCCATCTGTAGCTTTCAGCGTCTTGTAGTCCTTAATCAGCACCACTTTAGAACCGCCGATTTCCTGCGGCGGATTTGCACGGAAATTATCCATCATAGCCTTGATTTCTTCAGCACCGCTCTTACCCGGTTTCACTACATTTACGGTAGTTTCCTTAGAATAACCATATTCTACATAAATATCCATCAAGACATCATACAAAGTCTTGCCCTGATCTTTCGCCCAAGCACAGATTTCAGCCAGCAACGAGCAGGCAGATACGGCATCTTTATCGCGTACAAAGTCTTCAGCCAGGAAGCCGTAGCTTTCTTCACCGCCACCGATGTACTGCTGTTTACCTTCACGCAGACGGATTTCACGGGCAATCCATTTAAAGCCTGTGTAGCAATCCAACATTTCTACGTTATTTTTGTCAGCCACAGCCTTGATCAGTTCTGTAGTCACAATGGTCTTCACAATAAAGTCGCCCGGCTGCATCTTACCCGTAGCCAAACGGTTTTTGATGATATAATACAAGAACAGCAGACAAGTCTGGTTACCGTTAATCAGCACCCATTCGCCCTTTGAATCCTTGCAGGCCATACCCACACGGTCAGCATCCGGGTCGCTCGCCATAACGATATCCGCATTGATTTTCTTTGCCAGTTCAATAGCCAGTGTCAATGCTTCTGCATTTTCAGGATTCGGAGAAACCACCGTCGGGAAGTTACCGTCCATCACCATCTGCGGTTCCACCAGGTTTACATTTTCAAAGCCCCATTCCTTCAGTGAACGCGGGATAAGTGTACGGCCTGCACCGTGAAGCGGTGTATAGACGATGCTCAAATCCTTCTGACGCTGAATAACTTCCGGGTCAATAGAAATGCTGTGTACCTTTTCCAGATATACCTTATCTACATCCTCACCGATAATCTGAATCAAATCCTGGTTGCCGTTAAACTTGATATCCTCTACGGTTACCTTGTTCACTTCCTCAATGATCGCTGTATCGTGCGGAGCCAATACCTGAGCACCATCATCCCAATAAGCCTTATAGCCATTATATTCGCGCGGGTTGTGGCTAGCTGTGATATTGATACCACTCTGGCATCCCAAGTGACGGATAGCGAACGATACTTCCGGAGTAGGACGCAAATCCTCAAACAGATATACCTTGATACCATTGGCAGAGAAAATATCAGCCGAGATTTCAGCAAACTTACGGCTGTTATTACGACAGTCATGACCTACTACTACTGAAATTTCCTTTCTGTCAGCAAAGCACTTGTTCAAATAGTTTGCCAAGCCTTGTGTAGCCAAGCCCACTGTATAGATATTCATACGGTTGCTTCCGGCACCCATAATACCGCGCAAGCCCCCTGTACCAAATTCCAAATCCTTATAAAAACATTCAATGAGTTCTGTCTTATCAGCATTTTCCAACATACGTTTTACTTCTGCCTGTGTTTCGGCATCATAAGCCGGAGACAGCCATTTTTCAGCTTTTTCAGTTACCTGTTTAATCAGTTCTTGATTTTCCATAACGAGTTTATATTTAAAAGGTTAATACATTCCTTCTTTTGCAGAAAAAGAAAAGGAGACAACTGACTAAGAAAATAATCAGTGTTCTCCTTTTGAAAATTCTCTTGCTGAAGGGCAAATTTAGAAGATATACTTTAAATATCCTAATTTTTCAGCCGTTATTCTTTCGGTTATTTTTCCGGATATTCATTTGACTGCTTCTTCCCAACCATCCCTCAGACTGTATTTCAGAGTCATTCTTTTGGCATTTTATAGCGGTTGCCCGTTTGTCTTACATATTCCTCCAGAAAATCTTTCGGGAATCCCGGACGGTCTACACCTGCCGGCTGACCGATGGAATTGCGTTCAAACTGACCGTTCTTCACCTTACGTTCTACGCCGTCAGCAAACTTCACAATGAGGAATTCACCCAACTGCTTCCACGCATCGAGGGTGCTCTGTGCTGCCATACCTGTATAGTTGGTCAGGAAACGCTTGGCTGCAGCCGGATCTTTTTCCAGCAGACGGAGCGCCGCACTTTCTACCCCTTCCTGCGCCTGGGCAAAAGTCGTTTCCAATTCCTGCTGCACCGCACGCACATCGGGCATCATGCGGTCATAGAAAGGATATACCATATTGGCCACCCAGTTATAAATCCAGAAAGCCGATCTCCAGGAGAAAGTAATGTAGTCAGCACCGTCTACACGCGTATAGCACTGCGGCACTTGATCTGTGCAGCAATATACCGGTGTAAACACCACCATATTGGCATCATCTGTACCGAACCACAGTACTCCGCCCACAGCATCCGGCAAGTTGGCACGCATCTGAGCTACAAATACAAAACCACTCTGCTGTGTAGAGATGGGACGTTCATTAAAATACTCGTCCTCACCGTGCTTGAAAGTCAGCGGCGACAAACGGTAAGGTGTGTGATAAGCCCCAGCACCGAAATCCTGCGTAATATCCAGCGGTGTACCCTCATAGTGGTCGCGCATAGCCTGCTGCACGTCGCGCACTGAAATCTTGCGGTTCGCCTTCAGGAAGAGTGGCATCGGCTCGTCTGTCTTTCCCTCAATGTAAGGCAGAAATTCCTGGCCGCGGTCTGTAAACATATTATAATAGCTCCATACCCGGGCTTCACAGAAACGGCGTGCTCCGAAATCCAACGGTGCATAGGCCTTCGAGAAGCTGAAATCCTTGTTCACCCCGTTAAAATATCCCTTTTCGCGGGCAAATGAAATGACATCCGGCGAGTAAATGCAGTTATGCTTGTCGTTCATGTCAAACTGATGGATACGGCTGTGGTTGGCATGCGCCGAAATACAATCATCGGGCACACGGACCGCCACCCATACAGCCCCACGCACTCCGGGACCCTTGCCTATCATCTCCATAATCCAGATCTCGTTCGGGTCGGCAATGGTAAACGATTCTCCGCTGCTGTAATAGCCATACTCTTCCACTAGATCTGTCATCACCTTGATAGCCTCACGAGCGGTACGCGAGCGCTGCAAGCCGATGTAAATCAAACTGCCATAATCCAGGATACCCGTCGTGTCCACCAGTTCCGGCCGACCGCCAAACGTAGTTTCCGCAATCGTCAGCTGGAATTCATTCATATTGCCGATGACATTATACGTCCGTCGTGCCTGTTCAATCTGTCCCAAGTATTTGCCCGTATCCCATTCATGGATATCGATCATGGTACCCTTGGCATGTACCCCTGCCGGATAATGATAGAGTTCGCCGAAGAGGCCGTACGAATCGGCCGAATACGACACAATGGTAGAGCCGTCAGCCGATGCATTCTTCCCTACAATGAGGTTAGTACAGGCCAAGGCATTGAGCACCGCCACTACCGTGAGCAGCATGGTGAAAGTCAATCTTTTTGTGTTCATACGATTAAAAAAATGAATATTAGGTTATCATTAATAATAAAATTCAAAATACTCCGTGGTAGCATTGCCGCAGCCATCTGTTACCGTCATCACCACCAGGTGGCGGCGTCCCTTCTCCACCCGTTCAGGATCCACTTCATACACCAGTTGACCGCTGACCGCATTCGGCTTGCCGAAGAGCGCATAAACCCCGTCCACCGTACCGTGATAAGCAGCTACCTCCGTCTGAGCATCCTTTGCCTGAAACACGATGCGCCGGTTCTTACCCCATAGTTTCGGATTGACCGGTGTCAGCACCGGAGGCACAGTATCCACCGCCACCGTATAAGTGCCCAGTTCGCGAATACTCGTCCGCATACGTCCCTGCACCATCCGACCGCCAGCCGAAGTCCGCTTGCCGTTCTTTGCCACCCGGGCCACATAATACTTTGTAGAATCTGCCACCGGATAGTAACGCAATGCGATGGAGAGTTCACAGCCATCATGCAGCGGCACCTTCTCATCGTGCAACTGATAAGTAAAAGCAATTGCTCCGCTGTCCGCTTTCAGCCGATAATTCAGATAGACATCATCATACAGCCTGCCACGGGGAATCAGCAAATCCATGCCCGGTTCCTGCAGGAAATTCAGACGGTCCCAGTGCAACACATACTTCTCACGATGACTAGCCTCGGGTACCGGCATCTTCCGTCCCTGGATAGTAAAATGTACCTTCGACGTATTGCCCAACGCATCGCGTAGGGTGTATACCAGCCGATAAGGCCGTTCCTCTGAAATATTCAGCAGTCCCCGCTGCCCGTTATACGCCTGCAGCATACGCAGGCGATTGCCCGGTTCGATAAACGATTTCATGTACGGGCCATCCGTCCAAGAGTTGATATAACGGTGCTCATTATATGCAAAGCGATCCACCACACTGCGGAAAATTTCCTTCCCGTCTACCTCAAGTATCACCGTGTGCACTCCATAGCGGTTGTTCACCCCGTCCATATAATCATAGGCACGGATGCCCACCCCGATTACCCCCCAAGCCGTAACCGGTGACTTAGGTTGCAGCGGCACCGCCAGTTTTCTGTCCTGTCCGTTCACGACACCACGTCCCGTCTGCGGAAAAAGCATCAGTCCCAATGCCTTGGGAGCTACCCGATCTTTCACCCCAGCGGCAAAAAAAGGCAACGGGTCCACATTCTCATCGGTAGACGTCTCTATGAGGTCCAGATGCAGATGAGGCCCGAACGAGTAGCCTGTATTGCCGCTGAGCGCCAATACCTGTCCCGTCTTTACCGGATATTCCTCCGGTCCGGGCACCAATTCCACCTCCCAGCTCTCTGATTTATACTGTAACAGTTTGATACGGTCGGCCAATTCGCCTGTAAAAGCACTGAGATGCCGGTAAATTGATGTATAGCCCACATCATACACCACATCCAGCACATAGCCCGATCCATGATTCACCCGCACCCGTGAGATGTACCCGTCTGCCAGTGCCCGCACCGGCTTCCCGATGACTCCGCCTGTCTTGAAATCCAGGCCTCCATGAAAATGATTGGCACGGAGTTCGCCGAAATTACCCGAAAACAGTGGAGGAAAATCGAACGGAGGCGTCAGCTTCACCTCCTGCGCCACGCCCGTGAGCCACGCCCCGAGCAGGCATCCCAGCAGTGCTCCCGTTTTGATATATTTATTCATTCTCTTCTTCTGACTTCTTAAAATTACTACCTGCAAATATACATAAAAGCCCCCAAATTGCCGCATAAAAACAAAAAAAGCAGCCATCTATGTATCACACACAAATGACTGCAAATAGTGCTAAACTTAATTGATATCTTTAATTATTTAAAGACTGGGCAAAAGTAATTATTTTATTGGAGAAACAAAGCTAAAATATGATAAGAAATCATATTCTTTTTTCACATAGGTTCTACGGGGCGTGTATCCATATCCACCTTCAGCAGATGAAGGTCTTCCACCCCTGTAATTTCCGTAGAGCATTCGCCCAGCCAACCGTTTTCCTGATTCACTCCCGTATAGACCTGAATGAAATCCACACCCGGCAAATCGACATACTGACCTTTGGCATTCACGGCCCAACTGATATCAATGGCTGCATCCGCCTTGTCGTTTACTTCATTGTCTGCATAGCCATAGAGGAATTTATACAGCACAAAATAACGGCCCTGTCCGCTTTCATCTACCGCATTCTGTGGCAGACAAGTTCCTCTGAATGTCAGTTTATCGCCCGGTGCCCACAGCGGATAATACGGCTGCTGGTGAAACTGGTTCTTCACCTTATAGCCGTCATGTCCCTGGTTATCCTCCCAGCGGATATAAGTATCCCATTCCTCCTTTGAGGCCGGTTCCTTAGCGGGGCGGTGATAAGTAATCTCATAATCCCGATACAGATTCACATCAAATCCCGCCTGCTTAATTTTCTCATACCAAGGCTCCTGGGCCGGATTAACATGTGAACTGCCTGCTATCTCATACCATTCGTGCTCATCGGGCATCCCGTTTTTATTAGCATCATACGCCACGCGGATAATGCCCGGCTCACAACTTCCGCCTTCGGGGGCATTCGGATCAGGATTGGCATTGGCATAAAACGCATTGCCCAATACCCGGAAATCACGCTTGCCCGTTACATTGCGAATCGTATGGTCAAACCCCACTACTACATAGCCACCGTAGCCGCCAAGGGTAATCATCCCCTTCTGGTTGTGACCGATGGCCTTCAGCACTTTCTGGTTCATGTCCTCCTGAGTATCTCCCTCTACATATGCCGGCAGTTTGTTGGTAAACTGCCCCACCGCCGGCATGTAGTCGAGCACCTTTGTTACATACGGCGTAGCCCCCTCCGGCGTATCGACTACCTCCGGCTTAAACACAACCTCCAGCGGATACTCATACACAAAACTCTGATCCTGCCCCGACACCTTGAGTGAGAGATGATAATCGCCTCCCACCTCAAACATATATTCCAGTTGAGGGGTAGTAGCGATAACCTGGCCGTCTAGACGCCACTCGAAAGCCAACGCCTCGCCTACCGGATATTGCGGCGTAATGCGCAGCAACTGGTTCACATTGGTCACAAAGCCTCCTTCGGGCACCTCAATCTGCACATCTTCCTGCGTCAGTACAAATCCTTCATCATTGCTGCAGGCAGCGAAAAAGCCCATACACCCCGACAGCAGCCAGAGCGACAACCCTTTGCCAAATACATTCTTTTTCATAATATATAAAATGAATACAACCTCAAATAAAAACACACCTCAGCTACTTCTTAAAAACGGACGCACACATCATCATATGCAAAATATGCCGGCTGACTGAAACCATAACCGTTATCACTGCTGCCCGTCACATTAAACTCCACGCTCACTACCGGGCCCAGCACCGACAAATCCCACTTAGTCCATTCCTGCACAATATTCTCCGGACCCTGACACATAAACAGGGTAGTTTCGCCCGTTTTTTCTCCCTGGTCATCCAGACCGATAGCCACCAGTTTCACCCAGTCGTCCGGTCCGATTTTATCCGTCAGTCCATTGCCGTCCTTATAGCAATTTATGGCATATGTAGAATTGTTCACATACAGATGGTCAATGACCCGCGCCTGTCCATCAGCAAAGACCAGTGCCGGCAAAAACTCCGTCTGATTAAATGCCGAACCATCCTTATAGCCGAAATGCATGGCAAAGTTCGCCGAACCATTATGTCCGCCTCCAGTGGTCATCATCTCCTTCCCCGCCTGGCGGTTATACACCGTCAGCTGATTGTTATGATCACCAAACTTGGCAAAAGCAGACGAATTATAATGCGAAATCGCATGACCGCCTCCCCAATAGCAGAATGCCTGGTAATTATACGGGAACGTATGCATCAGTTCCGTATTCCCTTCATCCCACCAGGTATACTCAGCCTTGCTGTAATCTGCATACAACATCGGACCGCCATACTGGGGGTCATCTATCAAATCCGACCACTTCGAAATCTTCCGTCCGCAATACCCCAAGTCGTATGGAGTAAACCGTGCATCCGCATCCTCAAAGGTAAGTACCCGCAACTCATAGGCCGCACACAACACATGCAACTTTGATAGCTTGCATTGCCCCGCTTCATCCGATACCAGAATATGAATCTCGGCCTGACGGTTCACTTCTGTCAGTTTAGCCGGAGCCGTAACTTTCAGTACTGCCTTCACCACTGCTTTTGTCTCGGCAGATGCTTTCGTATAAGAAAGCTCAGCTTTCCAACCTTCGGTCACCTCCAACACCTTTCCATAATCCATGCCTACTGCCGTCAATGCCAATTCCTTGGTCTCGCCCGGCTTTAAGGTCTGTCCATCCCCCTCTGTAAATGCCACCGAGAGCGGTGTAAGTTTCGGAATGTTCAGCACTGTACCATTGGCCAGCGTCAACACGACACGGTCAGCCTCTTCGCGCACCTCCTGAAAGAGCGCTTCCGCCTTCTCGGGCACCGCCTTCACCGGCTGGCCATCAGCTCCTACGATGCGAACCGGACCCTTACCCATGTCCGCCGTCCAGAAACCATCCGTATCGACCCCCATTTTCGGAGTCACCCCCGCAACGCCATCCGCGCCCTTCACCGGCATCTTCTGTCCCTTATCGTCCAGCAGCCACGATGTCTTACCCTGCAGTGTCTGCGTCCAGTAATACACCCCATCGGCTTCCGCCTTCACACCGATTACCGGAGCATCCTGACCATCTGCCCCATGCTTCAGCACCACTGAACTCTGGTCGCTAAACGTCAGTCTGTAACCGTCTTCCAGCTGCTCCACATTGACAATCACCTTACCCTGATTCAGCGCATCTACCACTTTACGCAAAGCCGAGATGCCGTCATTCAAGCCAGCCACCGCCTTCTCTAGCGATTCTACCCGGCCATCCATTTCATGTACCTTGTCCCATAACTCATCATCATCATACTTACACGATGACACGCCACCCAGCAAAGCCAGGCATACACACATTTTCAAAAAGTTCTTCATACCCTATCAAGTATTAAATTAAAAAACATATTATACAAACCATACTACATTCCTGCCTTTACTTCAAAGGTTTCAGTTTCTTCGTGGTAAAAGCAAAATGTGCCGGAATATCACCTGTAGTCACCGACCATTTTCTGACCCCGTCAGGAGAGTAGGCATGCAGTCTGCCAGGCGTCACATAATTTTTGGCATCCGTCACGAAAAATTCCAGTGTCTCCGGATTCACCGCCACCCCGTAGGGAATTTCGATATCCCGGTCTGTACCGTCAGTTATGAAATGGCGTGTCACCATCTCCTGGCGTTCCGTATCATACAGCGCATACGTCACCGTCCAACTATTAGTCAGATAACTCCACTCTGTGCTATACACATAGAGCGAATCCCCACAAAGTGTCATCTCACTGTTGGGCAGATTCTCAATCTCTCCCACCACTTCATCCGTGTGACTGTCGAGAATCAGGGTACGCGAAGGCACCCCGTAATAATCTCCACGCGACGAGACATAAATCAAACCGTTGCGGTCTATTTCCAGACGATGCAGATTAATCGCCACATCAATCTTCTTGATTTCTGTAAATGACCTCAAATCGATGACCGACACTGTGTGGTCGTAATTCGGTACCCGGTAGCCTCCCGAATTAGCCACATACAGCTTATGACCGCTGATTACCATCTCCTCTGGCTGATAACCTACCGTACACTCCGCTACTACTTTCAGCGAAGCCGTATCCACCTTCGCCACATATCCCAGACGTGCATTCGGATCAATCTGCACAGGACCTGCATACGAGCTGACATACGCAAAGCCCTCGTGGAAAGTAACATACCGACAGTTCGGTATAGAAATCTGCGTGATGTGCCGCGCTGTTTCCACATCCATTACTTCAACAAAATGCGAACAGTTAATCACCGCATACAACTTATTGCCATAGATTTGCAAGTCATTACCCACATCACCCAGCTCCTTCACTACCCCTGGATTCCGTTCGGCATAAATATTCTTGATATACTCCCCCGTTTCATAATCAAAATAATCCAGGGTACATTTATTGTTGCCCATATTCCCTTCATTCAGCAGGAAAAAACCCTTGATACTCCCCACCGAAGTGCCTGGCGTTACCTCCGTGCCCGTAGATGGAATCACCGGCTCCTCCTCCCGGCAAGCCAGCAGCAAGCTCCACACCAGAGCCAGCAGCCACAAACGCTGTGTCATACAATTTTTCATTTGATAAAAAATTAAAGATTAGAAAAATATAAGGTCAAAATATAAAATTGAGTTTCATCTTAAAGTTGGTACCCGGCATCGGATAACATTGCACCACCTCATACTGCTGATTCAGCAGATTGTTCACCTCTACCGTAGCCCTCAACTCCAGCGCCGGGAAACATAACGTCCTGGAAAGCGATACGTCGTGTGTATACCACGGCTGCGCATGATTCTCCAGGATATTAGCCACTGCTTCATAACGTTCGCCCGTATAGATAAAGCTGTAATTCCACGACCACTGTCTGTAAGTTCCCGAGAGGATGAACGAAGCACTGTGCCAAGGAATATACGGAATCTGTCCCCCGTACCATGCACTCTTGCGGTCGGTAAAATCCTGCGCCTTCTGATAGGTATAGCTGATGCGTGGTGAAAACGTCATCCGCCCAAAACGAAAATCACCTTGAACCGCTGCATCCACCCCGCGTATTTCCACATACCCCAGATTCAGCATTGTCCAACGGAACTGGTTCGACGTAGGCATAGCGATAATCTTATCCTCCACCTCATTATAATACACATCCACCTGTGCTTCCAAACGACGAAGGCATCCCCGCTTAAATCCTCGCACATACGTCAGCCCCAGGTTATACTGATTGGTAAACTCCGGCTTCAAGTCCTTGTTGCCAATAAATGTATAATACAAGTCATTCAAGGTGGGCATGCGAAACACACGTTTAAAGAACGCACGAACATGCAATTCCTCATGCGGAAACGGCTGCCAGGCAACGATAACCGACGGCGTGAACACACTCTTGCGCCCTGCCTGCGCCCCTGGCGTGCGCGTACGCTCCCTTACCCATGTATGCAGCACACTACCCTGCAACCTCAGCCGCTGCACCTGCAGTGAGGTAGCCGCCGCCGAAAGCAACGAATAGCGCTTAGGATAGACAAAATCCACGAGATCAGCATCCAGCATATTCCACTGAAAATCATTAGACACCGACATCTGCCAACCTGGCAGCAAAGCCCACAGATGCGCCGCCGATACATAAGTTTCCTGTTGCTTATAGCGGTTATTTACATACATGGTCGTCACGTCTTTACGGGGATCTGAAAGATAATGCAGATAATCATACGCATACTTCCCGTTGAGCATCAGGCTGTATCTTCCGCCGAACCGCCTCCGGAAAGTGCCCTGCACAAAGAAATTATCATCCCATTGCCGATCCTGATGCTTGAACTTGCCCGGTTCCTCCCTCACTGAAGCTCCCGGATAACCCCGTTCCGAATTATAATAATATGCCTTGGCACGCCATTCGCCCTGCTCCAGCCGGCCGAAGAAAGCCGCCTCTGCGCGAAACATCCTTACGTCGCCGTTCTTACGCACCTCCGTAGTATCATAACCGTTTTTCCGCGTATAGGAAAACCTATACTTGCCTGACGTATAAAGAAACTCCGAACTGAACGAAGCCGACACCCGATCGCTCAGCCGATACTCCACCAGCGCTGAAGGATTCACTGTCTGAAATGAACCACCCTTCAGCCCCAGATTCAGGTTCAGTCGCTTCCTCCCCTCAAACACCGGTTTGCGCGTCTGCATATACACCGCACTGGCCGATGCATAATCCTTAGCTGGCTGAAACAAGGCACTCTTCTGCCCGTTATACAGCGTCACCGCCTCCATATTATCCAGCGAAAAGCGACCCAGATCCACTACACCATTCTGAGCATTACCTAGCTCAATGCCGTCGTAAAACACCCCCACATGATGACTTCCCATGCTGCGGATATTTACCGTCTTCAAGCCGCCGATACCGCCGTAATCTTTGACCTGCACCCCTGAAAAATAGCGTACCGCATCCGCCACCGAATGCACACTAAGCTTCCGGAGAGCTTCACCAGAAAGCACCTGTACAGGTATCGTCTCCTTGCCCAGACGATCGGCACGCACTACCACCTCCTCAAGCAAAATACGCCTGGAAATGGAATCAGTCTGCTGTGCCCCTACTGGAAAAAATCCCGTCCCCAGCCCGAGACAGCTCATAAAAAAGAAAAGTCTAGAAAAAAAAATCTGTTTTTGCATAAGCCCTAAAACCGATTAACACATACATCACTCGGATTTACAGCAAACGCAGCCACAGTCACTCGAAAAGCGAATCGAAGAAAGGAAAAGCCCGATTTGTTGATTCTTAGTCTATCACCCCGTAGACTGTAAATCCCATGCAAAGGCAGGTCTTCTGACTCGTCTCAGCCCAGGCGCCTTCCCAATCCTATGATCAGTGGCAGAGTGCCTTAGCAATCTATCTAGCACAGCGATATATCTGTTTCGTTATAATGCTATACTAGACAAAGACTTACAGCAGCGGGAACTGTTGCCGACTTTCACGGCATTCCCTTTTAATTCCAGGTCACCCCAGAAACCATTGCGAATGCAAAACTAACAAATTATTTTTATCTATCCTATCATTCCAGCCCAAAAAAATGAAGATATGGTTAAGTAAAAACTCACCAACTAACCGAACTGTTTTTCATACAGCATCAGATTTTTAGTGAACTAACGTAAATATGAACAAACGGTTTGAAAAAATAATTTTTCACCTAACAAACAAGATACTCTATGGATTTTTTTACTACCTTCGTAAGCCATAAGATAGTATGTATTAACTCAAATAACACAGAAGGTATGATAACATCGCATGAACGGTATGTGAATTTTTACACAGACTTCGCCTTCAAGAAATTGTTTGGCACAGAAATTAACAAGGACTTACTCATCAGTTTCTTGAATGCACTGCTGCAGGGCAAGGAGATAATCAGAGATTTAACATACATCAATACAGAAAACTTAGGTACGCAGGAATTTGACCGGAAAGCGGTTTTTGATGTGTATTGTGAAACAGAGGATGGAAGAAAGATACTGGTAGAGATGCAGAAGGCAGAACAGCAGTTCTTTAAAGACAGGAGCATCTTCTACTCCACTTTTCCTATCCGCGATCAGGCAGTAAAAGGAAACAGTTGGGATTATCAACTTAATGCTGTCTATACTATTGGCATTTTGAACTTTTCGTTTGATGATGATGATCCAAATTATTATCATCATGTGGTAAAATTAGTAGATTTAAATACTCACCAAGTTTTTTATGATAAACTTACCTATATCTATCTGGAAATGCCGAAATTCCAAAAGACAGAAGATCAACTGGATACAATGTTTGATAAGTGGCTCTACGCCATCAAGCACATGGCCAGTTTGATGGATCGTCCTGCCGCTCTGCGCGATAGCGTATTCAGACATTTGTTTGAAGCAGCTGAGATAGCCAGATTCAATCCCCAAGAACGGATGAGTTATGAGGAATCACTTAAAATATACAGGGATTGGTTTAGTGTCATGAAAACGGCCCAAATTAAAGGTGAGGCAGAAGGATTTGAACGAGGTATGCAACAAGGAATGCAGCAAGGTATACAGCAAGGTATACAGCAAGGAATACAGCAAGGAATACAGCAAGGAATGCAACAAGGAAAATCAGAAACTATGCTAAAAGTTGCAGCCCACTTAAAGTCCCTAAACATGCCCATGGAAAAGATAAAAGAGATAACCGGATTATCTGAAGAAGAAATTAAAAATATGACACTAAATTGACAGGGATAAATATACACCACTACCTTCCTATTGGTCATTTCCATCAAACGACTTTCTACAAATAAATTTCTGAAAACTGCTTGCAGTTTTCGAGATATTTTACGAATATTGCACTTAAGTGTCTGGTAGATAAATCCAGTGCACCATTACTAAAATGAAAACGGTTATGGAAATAGGAAACTATGTTTTGATTTCGCCTGAACTTACCCGAAAAAATATATGGGTTTCAGGTATGGTGATAGGAATCGATAGACAGCAACCTCAGGGTAAGGGTTCTATCATTTCGGCTGAAACTAGTAATCACGATGTCTATTTTGGCCGAGAGTGTATGTTTAGACCTCAATTTATAAGCAGAATGAATGTACTGCCGAGAATTGCCGTGCTAATTGACGGGGACAATATCCCATTCGAAAAATTGCCAGAGTTGATGAATTTTGTATCCAATCGAGGCACGGTAGTAATCCGGAAGGTTTTCGGCGACTGGATGCACGGACAACTCTCAGGCTGGAAGTCTCTCTCAGCCCAATATGGATGTAGTCTGGTACAAGCCACTGCATATACTTCCGGCAAAAATACTTCAGATTTAAGCATCGTTATAGAATCCATGGATATTCTATATCAAAATTTGGCAGATACCATTTGTATAGCCTCGAGTGACGGTGATTTTACGGCACTGGCTCAACGCCTCAGAGAGGCAGGTATCCGGGTACTAGGCTTTGGAGATAGCAATGCTCCATGCGCACTGGTAAATAGTTGTAATGAGTATCTATATTACGACAGAGAAAATGATGTCTGCGGATTTTTCAAAACAGAAGCAACGAAGAGCGAGGAAGAAGTGACACCTATCCAGCGAGACAGCAAGCTATTTTTACAAGCCTTTAAAGAGGCTGCTGGAAATTCGAAAGAGGTAGAGGTTTCCTTGCTGGGAGGCGTAGTAAACCGATATATCAAGGATTTCCGTCTCAAGGATTACGGATGTGCCCGAATTGTAAATATCTATGAACAGCTGGGATTTAGACAAGAAAAATCAACAGACGGTATCATAGTACTGAGGATGTCTGACGAGAAATCCTGAGAATAAACGGAAAATTGCCTTATGCACAGTCCTGCTTTTGAAAAAACTGAATAAAAAAAGCCTCCGACTCTTTTCAGAATCGGAGGCTTTGGAAAAACGGCGAC